>R21__coassemble_338_pt1 | contig 39613 bp, 27 predicted proteins | sample R21__metabat2_low_PE_053 | metagenome-assembled genome bin R21 | reverse complement strand
AGACAAAATCGGATTTTGGCGTTTCCCAAAATCCGATTTGTCTACGGTCTGAAAGCTCCTGCAACGGCAGGAGCTTCTCGTTTTTGTTATTCGCTTGTTTTCTTCCCTTTGGCGATGAGCTGCTCGATGGGGATCTGTGAGAGGACGACAGCGGCGAACATGACGACGCAACCGAGGTACTCTCTTCCGGTGAGCCTCTCATGCAGGACGAGGGCGCCGGAAACGACCGCGAAGACGGACTCGAGACTCATGAGGAGCGAGACCAGTGTCGGGTTCGCGCCCTTCTGAGAGATGATCTGAAGCGTGTATGCCACACCGCTCGACAGGATGCCCGCATACAGGATGGGCCAGAGCACGGCGGTGAAGTCGGACCAGGTGACGTCCGAGAAGAACAGCATGAGGATGCCGGACTCGATGGCCACGACGGCGAACTGTACGCAGGACAGCTCGATACCGTTGACGAGCAGCGAGTATCGGTCGATGGTCATGATCTGGAACGCGAAGGCCAGCGCACACAGGATGAGCAGGAAGTCTCCGCGGGTGATGCTGAACTCACCGGGTTTGATGGACAGGAGGTACAGGCCGATGACGGCGATGACCACACTGATCCAGACTCGGGCCGGCACCCGCTTTTTCAAAAAGATGCCGAGCATCGGGACCAGGACGACATAGAGGGCCGTGATGAACCCGCTCTTCCCCGCGCCGCTGAGTGCGATGCCTGCCTGCTGCAGGTTCGCGGCGATGGTCAGCATGGTGCCGCAGATGAGGCCGCTCGTCAGGAGTGCCTTCCACCGGTCTTTCTTCTGAGCCGGCGTCAGCTCCACATAGGTGCCTTTCTTCTGAGCGTTCTGTTTGCGCCAGATGCGCACGCCCCAGGCGACAAAGAACAGGAAGATGGCCGCCACCACACTTCTCGCCATGTTGAACGAGAAGGCATCGAGGGTCTCGGACCCCTCTACCTGGGACACGAATGCGGTACCCCAGATGAACGCCGCCACGATGGGCAGTACGGTATGGCGGAAAAAGTTCATGACGCGCGGTCTCCTTCCTGAAGAATTATCCTAAGGTATTATAACGAGAGAACAGAGCCCGTTCAAGACATTTTTGCCTTTCAGGACTCTGTACGATTTCGTGTGCTGCGCATGCCGTCGAGGATGACGGACCGCGCGTGCAATGCGTCTTCTTTGGTCGCAGGCGGCGTATCGCCCAGCGGGTATGCCATTCCCAGCTCTTTGTACTTCGGCCGGGCCATGTCATGGTACCGGAGCACGTCCAGCGCCTTGATGTTCCGGAAGGGTCCGAGGAACGCGCCGAGCCGGTAAAGCCATTCGTCGTCCAGTGTGAGACCGGGCACGACCACGTGGCGGATCCACACCGGTGTCCCCCGCTCTGCGAGGTACGAGAGGAACGCGAGGATGTTCGTGTTCGGCTGGCCGGTGAGCTTCCGGTGCTCCTCATTGTCGATGTGTTTGATGTCCAGCATGACGAGGTCCGTGACCTCCATCAGCCGGTCGAATTCGCTGAGGCGATGTACGTCCTCCGGGTCGAACGTAATGCCCGAGGTGTCGAGGCACGTGTCGATGCCCCGCGCCTTCGCTGCCGCGAACAGTTCGGTCACAAAGGCGATCTGCGTCAGTGGTTCCCCACCGGTACAGGTGATGCCGCCGCCCTGCAGCAGGGTCGCGACACCGTCATACTCCTGCAGGATGTCCGCAACCGTCCGCTCGGTGCCCCGGCTCCGTTCCCAGGTGTCCGGGTTGTGGCAGTAGAGGCAGCGCATGGGACAGCCCGTCAGAAAGACCACGAACCGGGTCCCCGGACCGTCAACGGTGCCGAAGGACTCGGTCGAATGGATGTAGCCGGTCATGGGTTTACAGGCCGGCGTGGAACGTACGGGAGATGACGTCGTCCTGCTGCTCTTTCGTCAGCTTCGTGAAGTTGACGGCATAGCCGGACACACGGATGGTCAGCTGCGGGTACTTCTCCGGGTGCGCCTGGGCGTCCAGGAGCATGTCCCGGTTCAGGACGTTGACGTTCAGATGATGGCCGCCTTTTTCGGCATAGCCGTCGAGGAGACCGACGAGGTTTTCGACTTGAGACTGTGTTGCCATAGTGTACCGGTCCTTTCTTATTCGATGATGATGTTGTCGTCGCAGCAGCCTGCGTCGAGTTCGAGTTCAAGGTCGAGGTCGCCCATGAAGACGTCGTCTTTACCGAGGGCGTTCGGGATGATCGTAAAGGTGTTGGAGATACCGTCCTGGGCATACTCGAAGGGAAGCTTCGAGACCGAGGACAGGGACGCGGCGGCGCCGTGGGTATCTCTGCCGGACATCGGGTTGGCACCCGGTGCGAGGGGCACGCCCATCTTCCGGCCGTCCGGCGTGTTGCCGGTCTTCTTGCCGTAGACCACGTTCGAGGTGATGGTCAGGATGGACATGGTCGGGATGCTGTCGCGATAGGTGTGATGCTTGCGGATGGCATACATGAACTGCTGGACGGTCTCGACCGCCAGGCTGTCGACGCGCTCGTCGTTGTTGCCGTATTTCGGAAAGTCCCCTTCCACTTCATAGTCCACGATGGTGCCTTCCTCATTGCGGATGCATTTGACCTTCGCGTATTTGATCGCCGACAGGGAGTCAGCGACGACGGACAGGCCGGCAATACCGGTGGCGAAGTACCGTTTGACGTGTTCGTCATGGAGGGCCATCTGCAGGCTCTCGTAGTTGTACTTGTCGTGGGAGTAGTGGATGACGTTCAGGGTGTTGACGTAAAGTTCCGCGAGCCAGTTCATCATGGCGAGGAACTTCTCCCAGACGTCGTCGAAGTCGAGGTAGTCCCCTTCCACCGCGCGGAATTTCGGGCCGACCTGGGTGCCGAGGCGCTCGTCCACGCCGCCGTTGATGGCGTAGAGCAGGCACTTCGCAAGGTTGGCGCGGGCACCGAAGAACTGCATCTCCTTGCCGACACGCATGGAAGAGACACAGCATGCGATGGCATAGTCATCCCCGTGCGTGACCCGCATGAGGTCGTCGTTCTCATACTGGATGGAAGACGTGTCGATGGAGATCTTCGCGCAGTAGTTCTTGAAGCCCTGGGGCAGCCGCGTGGACCAGAGGACCGTCATGTTCGGTTCCGGAGCGGTGCCGAGGTTTTCGAGGGTATGTAAGTACCGGAACGAGTTCTTCGTGACCAGCGGGCGGCCGTCGATGCCGACGCCGGCGAGGGACTCGGTGACCCAGGTCGGGTCTCCGGCAAAGATGTCGTTGTAAGCGGGCGTTCTCGCGAACTTCACCATCCTCAGTTTCATGATGAACTGGTCGATGAGTTCCTGAGCCTCTTCCTCGGTGAGGATGCCCTTTTGCAGGTCGCGCTCGATGTAGATGTCGAGGAACGTGGAGGTTCTGCCGAGGGACATGGCCGCGCCGTTCTGCTGCTTGACGGCAGCGAGGTAGCCAAAGTACAGCCACTGGACCGCTTCCTTTGCGGTGGTCGCAGGACCGGAGATGTCGAGGCCGTAGATCGTTCCAAGTTCTTTCAGTTCCTGCAGCGCGCGGATCTGCTCCGTGAGTTCTTCCCGGTGACGCATGTTCTCGGTGGTCATACGGGTCGGTGCGAACCGGAACTCCTTCTGCTTTTCGGCGATGAGGTTGTCCACCCCGTAAAGGGCGATGCGCCGGTAGTCGCCGATGATGCGTCCGCGGCCGTAGGCATCCGGAAGACCGGTGATGATGCCGGCGTGGCGGGCCGCCTTCATGTCGGGCGTATAGATGTCGAAGACACCCTGGTTGTGGGTCTTTCTCCATTTCGTGAAGATGTCCACGACGTCTTTGTCCACTTCATAGCCGTTGGTCTCACAGGCCTGCACCGCCATGCGGATGCCGCCGAAGACCTGCAGGGAACGCTTCAGAGGTTTGTCGGTCTGAAGGCCGAGGATCTGTTCGAGGTCCTTGTCGATGTACCCGGCTGGATGAGATGTGATGGTCGAGACGACACTGGTGTCCATGTCGAGGACGCCGTCATGCTCTCTCTCCTGCTGAAAGAGGTCGAGGACCTCTCCCCACAGTTTCGAGGTGCGGTCCGTCGGACCGGCAAGAAAGCTTTCATCGCCCTCGTACAGAGTGTAGTTGAGCAGGATGAAGTCCCTCACATTGATGTGTTTCTGCCAGGTGCCGGCCTTGAAGCCGTCCCAGCCTCCATTGTTGACAACGAAATCCATAACCTTACCTTCGTTTCTCCCTTTGTAAACAAGCACAATATATTCTGTGCGTTTCAAAACAATTCCACAAGATGTAGACATCCCGGAATGTCATTATACTTAATTTTGAGTATAAAGACAATCGCCAGGCCGGGCATTCTGATAAAATCGGCAAGGTGACTAAAACCCCTGCACATTGCAGGGGTCCGGCTGTGGAATATTTTATTGTGAAACGAAAAAAAGAGAGCGCTTCTTTCGAAACGCTCTCTCGATTACCTAGAACATTGGAGTTTCCTCACAAACCTTGGTTTGTTTTGAACTTTCGTAATAATCTCAGAAATCAATTAAACTGTATTTCGGACTCACCTATTTTCCTTCGATACGTTTAAACTAATTGGTTTCCCCTTTTTGTTTTCTGATTATTTCTCTTGTACGTTCAAGGTTGTTTTTGATGTTGTAAACTCGTTGAAAACCGTTTTCAGTTGATCTGATTTCGTTTCATTCCATTCGTTTCAGTTACTACGTCTGTCTCCGACTGTCGTTTTTCTTCTCTGAAATGTGCCTGGACCGGTTCGTCTCTGTCTTCTAATGACAATTGTCTTTTGAAGAAGACCTCGGTCTCATTCGCAGCTCAGATTTGTTCTTTCTTTTCAAAAGGTCTTCGAAACTTTTTGGGGTTTCCTTCTTTAGAAGACTTTCATAAGTTTACCATCGTTCTTATGAATACGGCCTTTTGTCTGACTGCCGATCTACACCAGGTTAGATGTTGACTTGTTTCTCTTCCAAGTTCATCTGCTCAACGTTGGTCTTTCTTTGTTCAAAAGACGTCGTCTTTTTGGGTCTGACGTTTGAGACTGTTGCTTGGTCGATCCGTACTATGGAATGTTGTATTTTATAATATTCAGTTGATCTGTCGTAATTGGTTTTCAGGAGCTTCTTCATTCTGATGGCGGTCCTTTTCGGATTGGCTCTGTCAGAATGGTGCTTCTTTCGATTTCCCTTTTCCTGTTTCAGGCCTAAATTTTGTGGTCCAGGTTTTTGTTGTGTGAGGAATTCGAAATCAGCGATTATTTTATTTTAACCGATTTCGCTTCCCTCTCGAAAGCGACGTTAGAAGAAATTCATTCTCTGATTGTACCGGGTCTCCGTCCATTTGGTTTGTTTTGACTTGTTTTCCCGGTAATGATGATTCCAGAACGCTTTCGGAGTTCAGCGGCAAATTACCTCTTCACTGTACATTGGAATCAGTCCTTTCGTGGTACCTTTTTTTGTTTCATTTTCTTACATGAAACGGTACTTCAGATACTTTTTGAAGAATTGAGAATTCGTGACATTTCGTTTGTCTGGGTGTCCTTTCAGCTCGCTTTGGCTGTTTTCTTGTCCCTTTGAAATGTGGTTCTCTTTTCTTCACCCTCATATTAACAGTAAAAGGGCCAAAAGTCAACGGGATTTTGACGAATTTTTATCTTATTTTTCAACTTTTCGGAAAACTTCTATGCAATTTGCACAAATGTTGTCCGTTCAACCACATATAAAAAGCTCCTCTGCCCCGGCATCCCGGAACAGAGGAGTTCGTTTTTCGTGAACCTTGATCAGATAGAGATCTCGTGGGCCATTCTGTAGATGTCGATGTCGATCTCTTTTTCCATCTGGAGCGCTTCCTCGATGTCGTAGTCGACGATGGTGTCGTTCTTGATGGCGACGACACGGCTCGTGCAGTCATCTCTCAGAAGTCTTGTCGCGTAGTTGCCCATGCGGGACGCCAGGACACGGTCGTTGACGGTGGGAGAACCGCCGCGCTGGACGTGGCCGAGGATGGTGGCACGGGACTCGACGCCGGTCTCTCGCTCGATCTGACGGGCCATTTCCGTCGCATCGCCGCAGCCTTCCGCGAAGATGATGATGAAGTGCTGCTTGCCGGTGGAGATGGTCTTCTTCATACGCTCGACGACGTCGATGTCGAAGTCGTACTCGAATTCGGGGATGAGGATACTGGTCGCTCCGACGGCAATGCCGGAATAGAGGGCGATGTACCCCGCCTTTCTTCCCATGACCTCGATGACGGAGCAGCGGCTGTGGGACTCGGTCGTGTCACGGACCATGTCGACCATCTGCATGACGGTGTTGACCGCGGTATCGAACCCGATAGTGAGGTCGGTACAGGAGATGTCGTTGTCGATGGTGCCGGGGATGCCGACGCAGTTGATGCCTTTGCGGGACAGAGCCTGGGCACCGCGGAAGGAACCGTCACCGCCGATGACGACGACGCCTTCGATGCCGAGGCGGTGGCACATGTCTGCCGCCTTCTCCTGACCGCGGTCGGTCATGAACTCCATGCTTCGGGCCGTCCGCAGGACGGTACCGCCGCGCTGGACGATATTGGAGACGCTGCGCAGGTTCATTTCCGCGACGTCGCCTGACATCAGGCCTTCATAGCCGTTGTAGATGCCGACCACGCGCATATCGTTTTCAAGGCCGGTACGGACGACAGCACGGACAGCTGCATTCATGCCCGGGGCGTCGCCGCCGCTGGTAAGGACGCCGATCGTTTTCATATAGCTACCTCCATGGGGGTTACTTTAATAATATTATAACGTTATTTTACTCTCAGATACAACAATGTCAACCGAAAACCCGTTTCACTGACGTTTAACGACGGAAGACATTTTCATCTCCGAGGATGCGTTTCAGTTCTCCGAGGAGCCCGTCACTGACGAAGATGGTGCCGAAACGCTGCTGGCGGGAATACCGTTCCGTACTCTTGAAGTAGTAGTACACGGACTCGGTGCCGCCGGCGAAGATCTCCATGAGGTTGTCGACCTTCGGGAGCCTCGGGTCATCTTCCCCGTCGAAGCGCAGGAACAGGCCGTTGACCTTGTGCTGCTTCTGCTGTGCCGCAGCAGGAGCGCTCTTTTGAGGCGGGGCAGCCTTCTTCCCTGCCACAGGGACAGAGCCGCTGCTCGGACACTCCTGCAGGCCCATGGCGATGAGCCGCGGGCGGTCCTCATCTTCCACCTGGAGGCGGACCCTGCAGAGCAGGACCGCGCCGTCCCGCAGCAGCGGGCCGTACTCGGCATAGGTCTTCGGGAAGACGGTCATGGACATGCCGCCGGTCAGGTCCTCGGCGAGGACCGTGGCCATGGTCGTGTTGTTCCGGGTGAGGCGGATGCGGATCTCGGAGATCATGACGAGGACGTTGACTAAATCGCCGTCCTTGTACTGCGAGGTGCCGTCTTCCGTGGCGGCCAGCAGTTCGTAGAGTTTGACACAGCCGAGGTCGTCGGACAGGGACGCGTAGCGCTGCATCGGGTGGCCGGACAGGTAGAGGCCGGTGGTCTCCTTTTCGAAGGCCAGCAGGTCGAGGTGGTCGAACTCCGCGAGTTCCGGCACCGTGACGCCTTCCTCCTGCACCGCTTCCGGCTCCATGACTTCGAAGAAGCCCAGCTGGCCTTCCACGTTCTTGCGCCGGTCGCTGTCGAGGCCCGCGAGCATCTCCGGCAGGACCGTGATCATCTGCCGGCGGTTCAGGTCGAGGCCGTCGAGGGCGCCGCACTTGATGAGGCTCTCCACCGCCTTGCGGTTGAAGTTCCGCCCGTGGATGCGTTTCAGGAACGAATAGAAGCTCGTGTAGGGTCCGGAACGCTCCCGCTCCGAGACGATGTCGGCGATAAAGTTCCGCCCGAGCCCCTTGACCGCCAGGAGGCCGAAAAGGACCTTGCCGTCGGAGATGGGGAACCGCGCTTCCGACGTGTTCACATGGGGCGGCACCACTTCGATGCCGAGTCGCCGGCATTCGGCGATGTACTCCACCACCTTGTCGGTCCAGTCGAGGACGCTGGTGATCTGGCAGGCTAAGAACTCCGCCGGGTAATGACATTTGAGGTATGCGGTCTGATACGCGAGGGTCGCGTACGCCGCCGCGTGGGATTTATTGAAGGCATAGGAGGCGAAGCTGATCATCTCGTCGAAGATCTTGTTGGCGGCCTCCTCCGCAATGCCGTTCTCCCGGCATCCGGAGACGAAGTTCACCCGCTCCTCTTCCATGACCTTGTGTTTCTTCTTGGACATGGCCCGCCGGACGATGTCCGCGTGGCCGTACGTGTACCCCGCCAGTTTCCGGCAGACCTGCATGACCTGCTCCTGGTAGACCATGCACCCGTAGGTGACATCGAGGATGTCTTTGAGTTCCGGGGTCACATAGGTCACGAGCGAGGGGTTGTGCCGGTTGCGGATATAGGTGGGAATGGAATCCATCGGTCCCGGACGGTACAGGGACGTGATGGCGATGAGGTCCTCGAGCTTTTCGGGCTGGAAGCGGATCATCACCGACTTGAGCCCCGAGGACTCGAACTGGAAGACCCCTTCCGTCTCTCCCTTCCCCAGCATGGCGAAGGTGGCGGGGTCATCTTCCGGAATGCTCTTCACCGAGAAGCCCGGGTCCCGCCTCTGGACGAGTTCCTCACAGTCCTTGATGACCGTCAGGGTCCGAAGGCCCAGGAAGTCCATCTTGAGGAGTCCCAGCTCCTCGAGTTCCGTCATCGTGAACTGGGTGACCGTGGTCCCGTCCTTCACGGACAGAGGCACATAGGCATCGACGGGGTCTGCCGTGATGACGACGCCCGCCGCGTGGGTCGAGGTATGTCTCGGCATGCCCTGGATCTTCAGAGCGTTATCGATGAGCACTTTGACCTCCGGGTCGTTCTCATAGAGGTCGTGGAGCTCTTTGGTGATCTTCACCGCCCGCTCCAGGTCATGGCTCAGGGGCCAGGGAATGAGGCGATTCACGGAATCCACTTTACTGAAGGGGATCTCCATGACTCTGCCGACGTCCCGGACGGCCTGCTTGGCCGCCAGCGTCCCGAAGGTGACGATCTGGGCCACGTGGTCCGCGCCGTACTTCCTGATGACATAGTCGATGACCTCTCCCCGTCTCTCATAGCAGAAGTCGATATCGAAGTCCGGCATGCTGACCCGTTCCGGGTTCAGGAACCGTTCGAAGAGCAGGTCGTACTTCATGGGGTCGACATCGGTGATCCCCACGCAGTAGGCGGCGATACTGCCCGCGCCGGAGCCACGACCCGGTCCCACCGGGATGTCCTGGCTCTTGGCATAGGCGACGAAGTCGTGGACGATGAGGTAGTAATCCGTATACCCCATCCGGTCGACGACAGAGAGTTCATAGTCGAGGCGTTCCCGGTATTCCGCCGGAACGTCTTCCCCATATCGGCGGATGAGGCCGTCCTCTGCCATGGCTCTCAGGTAATCGGCATGGGGGTCCTCTTCGGTCAGGCCGTAGGGGTTGTCTTTCGGGATCTCGAAATGGGGCAGCTTGGTGACCCCGAACTCCAGTTCGACGTTGCACCGCTCCGCGATCCGCCCAGTGTTCTCGAGGGCTTCCGGCAAATCGCCAAAGAGGTCCCGCATCTGGTCTTCGGACTTTAAGTAGAACTCCTCGGTGCGCAGGTCCATGCCCGTCTCTTCCTTCAGGGTATGGTTCGTCTGGATGCAGAGGAGGATCTTCTGGGTGCGCGCGTCTTCCTGCTTCAGGTAATGGGTGTCGTTCGTGCACACCAGGGGGATGCCCGTCTCTCGGGAGAGGCGGACAATCTGGGGACGGATTTGTGCCTCTTCCGGCATGCTGTGGTCCTGGATTTCGAGGAAGAAGTTCCCCTCCCCGAAGATGTCGAGGTACTCGAGGGCAAAGGCCTTCGCCTTTTCATAGTTGCCGTCCATGAGGGCAGAAGGTATATCGCCCGCGAGACAGCCCGAGAGCGCGATGAGACCCTTCGAGTACTTTCGCAGGATCTCCCGGTCCATGCGGGGTTTGCGGTAAAAGCCCTCCGTGAAGGAGAGCGACACGAGTTTCATGAGGTTCGCGTAGCCTTCATTGTTCTCGCAGAGGAGGACTAAGTGGTGCCGTTCATTGGCGAGGGGTCCCGCTTTGTCGAGCCGGCTCCCTGCGGCGATGTACGCCTCCACCCCGAGGATGGGTTTGACACCGGCCTTGCGACAGGCCTTATAAAAGGCAACGGCGCCATACATGACGCCGTGATCGGTAAGTGCCAGACTGTCCTGGCCCAGCTCTTTGGCCCGGGCCACCAGTTCCGGTACGCGGCAGGCGCCGTCCAGCAGACTGTATTCACTGTGCACGTGCAGATGTGTGAATGCCATGACGACACCTCCCTTTCTATGCTTACTGTTTGTTCTTTTCGATGAGTCGGAGGTCGTTCGCGATCTCCATGATCTTCTGCAGCCGGTGGTTGACGCCCGAACGGCTGATGGGTTCCGACAGGTTCTCCCCCAGTTCCTTGAGGGAGTAGTCCGCGTTCTCGACACGGAGCTTCGCCAGTTCTCTCAGCTCCGGCGGCAGGGACTCGAGGCCCCGTTTCTGCTGGATGAACTCGATGGCCTTGATCTGCTTGTACGCGGCGTCGAAGGTCCGGGTGGAGTTCGCGTTCTCGAAGTTCATGCGGCGGTTGACCCGGTTGCGCATGTCCTTGTACATTTTGGTGCCCATCAGTTCCAGGGTGGACTCGGTGGCCCCCATGAGGGTCAGGAGGTCTTCCACGCTCTCGCTGTCCTTGAAGTAGATGACGTGGGCGCCGTTCCGCTGGACGTACTTCGGTCCGAGGCCCGCTTCGGTGAGCAGGTCGCAGAGGTCCATGCACAGGCTCTTCGTCGAGAGGACGTATTCCATGTGGTAGTCCTTCTCAGGGTCCGTGATGGTGCCGGCGGTCAGGAACGCGCCGCGGAGCAGGGCCGAGCGGCAGCCGTCATCCTGGAGGATGCCGGTGTTGAGGCGGCGATTCACCTCGTTCCCGCTGTACCCGAATTCGGAGAGGATGGCCTGGCGGTCAACGGGGTCTTCCACGATGACCCGGTACTTGCCGCCCGCAGTCTTCTCCCGCTTCGGCTTGTGGCCGGTCATCTCACGGACCGCGGCCGCATAGCGGTCGGCGATGTCCTTGTGTTCCGTCTTGAGGCCCATCTCTTTCGCGCTGAAGGAGCGGCAGAACAGGAAGAGCGCGTACGTCTCGGTCTGCATGCAGCAGGGCTTCATCTGTCCGGACTCGCGTTCCGCGGCAGAGTATGCCACCAGCTCACTTTTCACGTCGTGGGAAAAGGACAAGGGACCACCCTCCTTTGCTTACTTCTTCTGGATATCCCGATGGATGGTGTTGCAGTGGATCCTGCGCTCCCGCAGGTGTTTCGACATGGCCTCCGCGAAGGTGACCGAACGGTGTTTGCCGCCGGTGCAGCCGAAGCCGATGACGAGTTCGCTCTTCCCCTCCTCCCGGTACATCGGGAGGGAAAAGTCGATGAGATCCTCGAGTTTCCGCAGGAACTCCTGGGACTGCTCGAAGCCCATGACATAGGAGCTGACCGGTTCATCGAGACCGGTCTTCGTTTTGAGTTCCGGCACATAGAACGGGTTCGGCAGACAGCGGACGTCAAAGATGAGGTCGGCGTCCGACGGCAGGCCGTACTTGAACCCGAAGGACATGCACTGGATACGCATGGTCTTCTCCCCGCTTCCGAGGAACAGGCCGGCGATGCGGTCCTTCAGCTGTTTCGACGACAGGTAGGTCGTGTCGATGGAGAAGTCCGCCCGCTGCTTGAAGGGGGCGATCATCTCCCGTTCGGCCGAGATGGCCTCGCTGATGGACTGGTTGTATTCGTTCGCCAGCGGGTGGCGCCGGCGGGTCTCTTTGAACCGGTTGACGAGGACCGTGTCCTCGCAGTCGATGAACAGGAGCTGGAAGGGCACTTCCATCTCGTTCAGCTCATCGAGGGCGCCGGAGAACTCGGTGATGCCGGCTCCGGCTCTGGCGTCGACGACCACCGCGAACTTCGACTCCGGCGGGCTCTTCAGGACGATCTGTCCGAAGGCCGGCAGCAGGGTCGGCGGCATGTTGTCGATGCAGACGAAGTCGATGTCTTCGAGCATCTCCACCGCTTTGGATTTCCCGGCTCCGGAGAGGCCGGTGAGGATCAGGAATTCCATGGAACGTCTCCCAGGATGCGGACCTCCGGCTCCAGGGTGACACCGTGGTCGTTCTGTACGGTCTCCCGGATGAATGCCATCAGGTCGAGGACATCCTTCGCTGTCGCGTTATCTTTGTTGATGACGAAGCCCGCGTGTTTTTCCGACACCTGGGCGCCGCCGATCTGTTTGCCCTTGAGGCCGGACTGCTCGATGAGCGCACCGGCAAAGTAGCCTTCCGGCCGCTTGAACGTGCTGCCGGCGCTGCCGTACTCGAGGGGCTGTTTCGTCTTCCGGCGCTCCATGAAGTTGTCCATCTTCATCTTGATGGCTTCCGGGTTCGCCTTGTCGAGCTGGATGACGACCGACGTGACGATGAGGTCGTGGTCCATATAGTTGCTGTGACGGTAAGAGAAGCCCGCCTGTTTCGGCGACCAGGAGCCCCGGTTGCCGTCGTAGTCGATGTGGTTGACCGCGACCACGTGGTCGCCGATCTCGCCGCCGTAGGCGCCGGCGTTCATGTAGATGGCGCCGCCCACGGAACCGGGGATGCCGAAGGCGAACTCCAGTCCGGTCAGGGAATACTCGAGGGCGAACCGGCACAGTTTGATGACGGTGGCGCCGGCCTGGGCCTTGATCATGTCGTTGCCGGCATAGGAGACGTCGCTGAAGTCATCGCCCATGTGGAACACGACCCCTCGGAGGCCGTCGTCCGGCACGAGGAGGTTGCTGCCCTTGCCGATGACCATCGGCTTCACGCCGTCGGCCTTCGCAGCTTTCAGGAGGGCCTCCAGGGCGTCGACACTGTTCGGTTCGACGAGCAGGTCCACAGGTCCGCCGACGCGGAATGTGGTGTACTGGCTCATGGGGGCGTTTTTCTCGGTCTTGCATCCGTGCTGCTCGGCAGCCTTCAGGATGGAATCAAACATAGTTCAAAGTACTCTCTTTCGTTTGGTTGGTTCTCTCGTTTATTTGACGTCGGACAGAAGGGCCGCGCCGATGATGCCGGCATCGTTGCCGAGGGTGGCGGCGCAGATCTTCGTCTGTTTCTTTGAATGTTTCGTGTAGCGCAGTTCTTCCACTTTCCGGGCAAGGGGCTCGATGAGGAAGTCGCCCTGCTTGGAGATGCCGCCGCCGATGCAGAGGACGTCCGGCTGGAAGATGTTGATGAGGTCGGCGACACCGATGGCAAGGTAGGTCGTGAACTTGTCGAGGACCATGAGTGCCCGGCCGTCGCCCTCATGGGCTGCCGTGAAGAGGACGAGACCGTTGACGTTCTCGAGGTCTCCGTCGGCGAGCTCCCAGAGTTTGCTCGACTTGTCGCGGTCCTGTTCCATCGCTTCTCTCGTCTGGCGGACCAGAGCCGTCGCGGAGGCGTACTGTTCGAAGCAGCCGCTGCGTCCGCAGGGACAGGGGATGCCGTCCATCTCGACGGACATGTGGCCGATCTCCCCCGCGGCACCGTTGATGCCGGTCAGGAGTTTTCCGCCGAGGATGATGCCGCCGCCGACGCCGGTGCCAAGGGTGACGGCCACGAAGTTCGGGACTCCGCCGCCGCAGCCGGCGACCTGCTCCCCGAGGGCCGCGCAGTTGGCGTCGTTCTCGATGAAGGTCGGTTTGTTCAGGCGCTCTTCGACGAGGTCGCGGAGCGGTGTATCGTTGAATCCGAGGTTCGCGGAGAACTCCACGACGCCGTCTTCATTGACGGCACCCGGAGTGCCGACGCCGACGGACGCGACGTCATCGAGGGTCATCCTCGCTTCGCCGAGCGCCAGCAGGCAGGCCTCTCTCATCGAGTCCGCGATCTCTTCCGCGGGACGGGGCGCGTTCGTCTTGACGCTGGCAGTTCCGATGATCTCGTTCTGTTCATTCACTACGCCGACGGCGATGTTCGTGCCGCCGAGGTCGATGCCAAGTCTTACCATTGTCTTTGCCTCCCTGGTATCAGCTCGAATGCCATGTATCCACTTCTGCCACATCGATGTTCGCCGCGTCCTCGTTCATGCCGAGGCCCTCCAGAAGTTCTTTGGCAGAGTTATGTCCCATTTTCTTGAGTCGGTAGTTGATGGCCGCCACTTCGATGATGATGGCGAGGTTCCGGCCGGGATTGACCGGGATCGTGTACATCGGGATCTTGAGTCCGAGGATCTCCATGGTCTCATCGGCGAGGCCCATGCGTTCATACGCCTTCGTGTCGTCCCAGGGTTCGAGGTTGATGACGAGGTCGATGCGCTCGGTCATCTTGACGGAGCCCATACCGAAGACACGCCGGGCGTCGATGATGCCGATGCCCCGCAGTTCCATGAAGTGCCGGATGTTCTCCGGCGCGGAACCGACCAGGGTCTTCTGGGAGACGCGTCTCACTTCGACCGCGTCGTCCGCGACGAGGCGGTTGCCCCGGCGGATGAGTTCGACGACGGTCTCACTTTTACCGACACCGCTCTCGCCCATGATGAGGACGCCTTCACCGGAGACCTCGACGAGGACGCCGTGGACGGTCTGCCGTTCCGCCAGTTCCACATTGAGGTACGAGACCAGCGACGACATGATGAAGGAGGTGTCCTGATCGGACTTCAGCAGAGGGACTTCGTACCGCTCCGCGTAAGGGATGAATTCCTGTGCGAGTTCGTCGGCGAAATCGACGGAAAAGATGACCGCGGCCGGCTGCTCCTTCATGAGGCGCTCGATACTTTCGGCCCGGGTCTCGCTGCCCAGTTCGCGCAGGTACAGGTACTCCGAGTTGCCGAGGAGCTCGATGCGCTCCGGCATGAAGTTGTTGTCATACCGGGCCAGGATGAGGCCGGGGCGATTCACTTCCATCGAATAGATGAAGATCTCGTCCGGGTCTTTCGGCAGGTACACCTTCGTGAGCTGTTCGGAACGGATGATCTTGCTGAGCGCTACAGAATATTTGCCTTTCATGGGGTCCTCCCTTTATGGTCAGTCCAGCATCAGAGCGGTCAGGATGCTGGAATAGAGATGCGTGGGGTCTTCGAGATAGTTGTTCTTGAGCAGTTCCGCCTGGTCCCGGCTCACGACGTACATGTTGAGTTCCATGAGTTTCGTGTCTCCGGTGTTCAGAGAGAAACAGACGTTGAAGCCGTCGCCGGAGGGCGTGATCTCCACGGCGTTCTCTCTCGCGTGGCGGTCGAGACGCAGGAACCGGCGGACCGTGTCGAGGGCTCTCGAACGGACGGAGAGCGGCAGGTCTTCTTCGACGAAGGCGACCGCGTCGCTGCCCGGCTGTGTGATGGACAGGGCGTCCTGGCCCTCTAGGGAGACGACTTCGAGGTTGCCGTCCTCCTTCAGTTCACTGATGGCGTCCATCGCCTCAAAGTAATTGGCGAGTTCCTGGTCGGTGATGACATCGGAGATGATGCGCACCGGCACGGGCTGGTCCTGCTGTTCGAGCAGGTAGAGGATGAGGAGCTTGATGTCCGTCTTCGAACGGAGGCCGCCGGGGGCCACGCCTTCGGCAAAGGCGTCGAAGACCGGTTCTCTGGCGCCGCGCTCCTCGGCAGAGAGTTCTTCCGGCCGTCTGACCGAGTCTCTCGGGTCGCGCTTAGACATCGTAGTAGTCCTCCTTCTCGTTGGTGACACCGCTGATGTCCTGGCGGCTCATGAACAGGTAGCCGTTGTTGACGAGGATGTCGAGGTCGCCGAGGACGGCGCCGATGCCTCTCGCCACACAGTTGACCGGGTCGTCGGCGATGCGCGTGTGGATGTGGGTGGCCTCTTCGATGACTTTGTCGAGGCCGAGGAGCTGGGCCGTACCACCCGTCAGGATGATGCCCTCCTCCATGATGTCGCCGGCGAGTTCCGGCGGAGTCCGTTCGAGGACCCCGGTGACGGAGTCGACGATGGCTCTGACGTTTTCACGGATGCAGTAGTAGATCTCGTCCGAGTTGATCTCGAACTCGACGGGCATGCCGGAGATGTAGTCCTTTCCCTTGGCGATCATCGCGACCTGCTCTCTGCGGCGGTACGCGCAGCCGAGGATCTTCTTCAGTTCTTCGGCGGTCTGGTCGCCGATGAGGACGTTCCGTTCTCTGCGGCAGTATTTTTCGATCGATTCGTTCAGCGTGTTCCCCGCCACCTTGATGGAGGAGGCGACCGCCATGGAGCCCATGGTGATGACCGCGACGTCTGTCGTGCCGCCGCCGAGGTCGACGATCATGACGCCGTTCGGCTGCATGGTGTCGACACCGGCGCCGATGGCAGCGGCCAGAGGTTCTTCCATGAGGCAGGCCTTGCCGGCGCCGCTGGCGGTGATGACGTCGAGGATGGTCCGGCGTTCGAGGTTCGTGACCGTGCCGGGCATGCTGACGATGATGTTCGGTTTGAAGATCTCATTTTTGCAGATGATCCGGATGAAGTACCGGAGCATCTGTTCGGTGACCGAGAAGTCCGAGACGACCCCGTCCCGCATGGGGCGGATGACTTCCACGGACCGGGACTCCTTGCCCACCATGTCATACGCTTTCCGGCCGACGGCCATGATCTTGCCCGTCGTTTTCCGGTAAGCCACCACCGACGGCTCCGACATGATGATGCCTTTGCCCTCGAGGTACACGATGACCGAGGTGGTCCCGAGGTCGATGCCTATATTTCTGCCAAGCATTGCTGCTCTCCCTTTTATTCTTATAGTAAGTTAATACTAAAAGTTTAAACTTTTTCGCTCTTCTTGTATAGTGTTTCCCGCAATTTTTTCCTGAAAACGGGTGACGGCGGCCGCGGCCACACAGACCCGGGACGCTCCCGCGAGCCGGAGGATGGCGGCACACTCGCCCACCGTGGCGCCGGTCGTGACGATATCGTCGAGGAGCAGTACCGACTTCCCCTCCAGAGGACGGTTCGGCCCCACGGAGACGGCGTTTCGGATGTTCTTCCGTCTCCCCTCGGCCCCCAGCAGATGCTGCATGGAGCCGCCATGGTTTTTCTTTTTCAGGAGACCGTAGTCCACGAGGGTGTCCTGCAGCGGCTCCGGCGGATCTTTCATGAGGAACTCCGCGAGGGACCTTGCCTGGTTGAAGCCGCGGGACGCATAGCGTTCCCGGGACATGGGGACGACGGTCAGGAGGTCGAACTGCTCGCCGAAGTAACGGGCGTCGATCGCCTCTCTCAGCTCGGACGCAAGGTACCGGGCCACGTCTTCCTGCTTGCCGAACTTCATGCGCAGGAGGGCGTCCCGGATGGAGCCTTCATAGAAAAAGGGCGCCACGATCCGGTCATAGGCCCGGGGGTTTTTCGCACAGTGGCAGCTTCTAAGGGAAACCCCGCAGTATGCACACTGGGGCGATGTATTGCGGTGCACGCCCGGCGCGCAGCGGTCACAGACGCTCTGTCCTTCCCGCAGTTCTCCCCCGCAGCAGGGGCAGGTCCTCGGGAACAGGAGATCAGTCCAGTCCATAATCCGCCTCCAGGAACGTGCGAAGCGCCGAGTAACGGCGGATCTTCCGGTCGTTGTTCACCATCTCCTCGATGGTGGAGCGTTTGCCGATCGTGATCATCTTGGAACGGGCTCTGGTGACGGCCGTGTAGAACAGGTTCCGATAACAGAGCATGGGCGGTACGTCGACCACCGGCAGGATGACCGCTTCGAATTCGGAGCCCTGGCTCTTGTGGACCGTGACGGCGTAGGCCAGTTCCAGCTCCTTGAGGTTCAGGACCGGGTAGACCGCTTTGCGGCCCTCGAAGTCCACCTCCACGACGCCCTTCTGTTTGTCGACGGACGTCAGGATGCCGACGTCGCCGTTGAAGATGCCGCTGCCCTCTTCCGAGCCCCGGCTCCAGTTGATGTTGTAGTCGTTTTTGATCTGCATGACCTTGTCCCCTTCCCGGAAGACACGGGTCTGCAGTTTGATCTCGTTTTTGCCCTTGGCCGGCGGGTTCACGGCCTCCTGGAGGACGCGGTTCAGGTTCACGGTGCCGGCGTCTCCCTTCCGGGAGGGGCACAGGACCTGGATGTCCCGGACGGCGTCATAGCCGTAGGCCTTCGGGAGCCGGGTCTTGTACAGCCCGACGATGTCCTGCACGGTCCGGGCGGCATTCGTCCGCTCCATGTGGAAAAAGTCGTTGTCTTTCGCGTCCAGGATGGGCTGTTCCCCGGCGACGACCCGGTGGGCGTTCGTGACGATGAGGCTCTCCATCGCCTGCCGGAACACCTCGTCCAGCTTGACGACGGGCAGAAGGTTCGAGTCGATGAGTTCGTGGAGGACATTGCCGGCGCCGACGGGCGGCAGCTGGTCCGAGTCTCCGACCATGATGAGCCGGCAGCCCATGGGCAGCGCGTCCATGAGGGCGGAGAACAGCACGATGTCCACCATCGACAGCTCGTCCACGATGACGGCATCCGCCTCGATGGGGTTGCGGGCATGGCGGGCAAAGCGCATCTGCTCGTTGCCGGTGCGTTCCGCCTCCAGCAGCCGGTGGATGGTCTTCGCCTCTTTGCCGGTGATCTCCGACATGCGCTGGGCGGCGCGGCCGGTGGGCGCGGTCAGGACGACGTGGAGCCCGTCCGCCTCCAGCAGCTGCAGGATGGCGTTGACAGTGGTCGTCTTGCCGGTGCCGGGGCCGCCGGTGAGGATGAGGATGCCCTTCTCGATGGCGGTGACGATGGCCTCCCGCTGTTTGCCCTCATAGTGGATGCCGGACTTCCGTTCGACCCGCTCGATGTCCCGGTCCAGCGTGGGCCGGCCCGCCGGCGGGAAACGGACCATCATCTTGATCCGCTGGGCGCTGTCGTATTCGGCATCGAAGATGTGCGGCAGGAAGACGAACTCTCTGCCGTCGAGTTTCGCGACCCGCAGCAGGTGTTCGTCGCAGAGGTCGTCGATGGCGATGTCGATTGTATCGTTGTTGGTCCCGAGCAGGTCCGCTGCCGGCCGCAGGAGCTTCTCCCTCGGCAGACAGGTGTGACCGTTGTTCAGGTTGTGGTTGCAGACATGGAGGATGCCCGCCCGGATGCGGAACCCGGGGTCCGGTTTCTCGTGGAGCGTGTCGGCCAGCGCGTCGACCCGTTCGAAGGACATGCCGATGTCGGAGAGACACAGGATGTACGGGTTCTTCATGATCATCCGGGTCACGTCGTCGCCGAACACCCGGTACGCGTTGATCGCCTCCGACGGCGACAGGCCGAGGGTCTCGAGGGACATCATGATCTCCCGGACCGCGTACTGCTCCTTGAACTGTTCACAGATCTGCTCCGCTTTTTTGGGCGATATGCCGCGGATCTTCGCCAGCCGCTCCGGATGGTTCCCGAGGACGTCGAAGGTCTCTTCGCCGAAGGCCTCGATGATCTTCACCGCCGTGGAGGGTCCGATGCCCTTCACCGAGCCGCTCGCGAGGTACTTCAGCATCTGGGCCACCGTGCCCGGCATCCGCCGCTCGCACAGTTCCGCCCGGAACTGGCGGCCGAAAGTCGAATGGGCGTCCCAGTGGCCCGACAGGCGCAGTTCCTCGCCCGCCGAGATTTCCGGCAGGACCCCGACGACGGTGATGAGTTCGCCGTCCTCGGTCGAAATGTCCAGCACAGTAAAACCGGTATCCTCTCTCCGGAATACCAGTTCCTCTGCCACACCTTCTAAAACTTCGAGTTGCTCGTCGACCACAGGTCTCGCTCCTTCGTTTTTTGCATTCAATCTATTTTAGCCTTTATATATAAAAAGGGCAAGCGTGTGCTTGCCCTCTTTATTGTGACCTGGCGTATAAGCCGAGTTCTGTCTTCTAAAGCGACCATCTATCTAGGCCGGCCATTGCTGACCGGCTCAAGCCACCCTTCTGTGTCAGCGGCCGAGCAGGCCTCACAAGTCGGTGTTGCTCCGGATAGGGTTTACATAGCCATGATGTCTCCACCATGCTGGTGAGCTCTTACCTCGCCGTTCCATCCTTACCTGTCGGAGACAGGCGGTTTATTTCTGTTGCACTTTCCCTGGGGTCACCCCCGGCGGCCGTTAGCCGTTATCCTGCTCTGCGGGGCTCGGACTTTCCTCTCGTGCCGGAAGGCACCAGCGGCCGCTCGACCAGGTCACGCGGGTATTGTAAAGAAAACTCAAAGAAAAGTCAAACAATAGAAAAAGACTGTTGATTATAAGGGGCAAACCATGTAAAATCATGAAAACACGAAAGGATGCGGTCTCATGCCGGACGTCTATTTCAACAAAAGTCCGAAGAAACGCCCCTCGAACAACGACTACGAGGACATCAGCAGCTTTTCCAGCAAAGAGGCAAAGCGCAAGTCCGACGTCGAATTTCGAAAGACCAGGGCCCGCGCGGAAGCCGAGGCTCTTAACGACGTATATTATGACGACTACAGTCAGTACGATGAACGAGACCTGAAAAAAGCCCGTAAGAAGGCGAAGAAGCAGGCTAAGAAGGAACAGAAGGCAGATCGCCCGAGACGGCGCAGCGGCTGCGGTTGCGGCTCTGCTGTCATCTCCCTCTTCCTCATCTTCGTCATCCTCTATCTCGCCATGTCCACGGTCTTCCTGGCCCGTATGGACTATGAGCCGGGCCAGCACAAACGGAACACGTATATCTCGAGCATCAGTCTCAGGAAGAGCCCGCTCATCTCGAACATCCTGCTCCTCGGCGTCGACAACCGCGAAGGCGAATCCGGGTTCCAGAGAGCGGACACCATGATGCTCATCTCCATCGACCACCTGCATCAGAAGATCAAGTTCACCTCGTTCCTGCGGGACAGCTACGTGGAGATCCCGGGCCACGGCATGATGAAGCTCAACGCCGCGAGTTCCCTCGGTGGCATCCAGCTGACCATCGACACCATCGAGTACAACTACAAGATCAAAATCAACAAGTATATGGAGGTCGACTTCAAGGCCTTCACCGCCATCATCGATGCCCTCGGCGGAGTCGATGTCCCGGTCACCGCGAAAGAAGCCGCCTACCTCAACAACACCTGGTACAAGTGGTCCCTCACCGGCAACCGCATCTACTTCGAGTCGGGAGACGCGGTCCACATGGACGGCGAACACGCGCTGATGTTCTCCCGGATCCGGAAACTGGACTCCGACATCCAGCGGACCCGCCGCCAGCGCCTCGTCGTCAATGCCATCCGGCAGAAAGCCGCGGATGCGAAGCCCTCCGACCTCGCGAAGGCCGCCTGGGACGTCCTTCCCTACCTGCGCACCGACATGGGCGGATTCAAGACCTCGAACCTCGCGATCGGCTCCATCCTGCTGTACCGTCACTATGACATCCTGCAGACGACCGCTCCGCGTACCGACACCTACACGAACCGCAGCATCCCGAATGTCGGCGCTGTCCTCTACTTCGATGTCGACCAGAATGCGACCATCCTGAAGAACTACATCTACCGGGACGAGTACGATGAGAACTTCGTTTCCACCGGTCTTTGAGGTGCCGCACCGCCTTTACAACAGACCCGGAAAATGGTAGTATTTTACTGTTAAAGAACTATCAACCAAGCTCTATAGGAGATGATCCGTAATGACGAGAAAATCCGTATCCGGAGGCTGGAAAGCAGTGGTCCTCATCCTGCTGTTCCTCTGTGAACTCATCCTCTGTGCCGGCATCCTCGGGAACATCGAAGGCGTCTGCAACTTCCTCACCGCCCACGGTCTGGAAGCCGTCGTCACCTTCCTTCACCGGACGCTGTTCTTCCTCATCGAGGTCGGGGCCGCTGTGCTCCTCATCGTTGAGACGATGGCCGTCGCCATCACGAAGGTCAGCCGGAAGTTCCCGTCCCTCATGACGGTCCTCGCCTTCATCTACAATGACCTTGCCGTCATCGCCACGGTCTTTGTCCTCTACATGTTCGGCCAGCCGAAAACCTGGTTCCCCTACCCGCTGGCGTTCCTTATCCCGGCCATCACCTTCCTTCTGACCCTCATCTGTCTCATCGACGACTTCGTCCATGACAAGGGCATTCTGGAAGAGGCTCCGAACGTCACGAAGATGGCGGCCCAGACCGTCGCGAAGCCGAAAGAGGAAGCTCCGGTCCGGACGCCCCGCAGAGAGGCCCCGAAGCCCGAGACCGTCGATTCCGAGCCCGCCTTCTTCGTCACTCCCGCCAAAGAGGACGACTGGGCTTTCGAGAAGCCGGAACCCGAAGTGGTCCCCGCCACCGAGTCCGTCCAGATGCCGGTCCACAAACCCCTCGATGTCGACCCCGTCGTCACGAGCCACATCTCGAAGGACAATGTCGCGGCCGACGCAGTCGCCGCCGTCGACGACCTCTTCTTCGCGTTCTCCGACTCCGATTACGTCGAAGACGAGTAAAATTACACAAAGCATTCGAACCGGTCCCGAACATCTTCGGGGCCGGTTTTCTTGTATTCTTTACTTTGGTATGGTAAAATGCTGAAGTGTATCAATCCTAACTTATGGGATAAGGAGAGAAGTTTATGAATCTTGAAATCCTTGCCTTCGTGCTCTACTTCGTCCTCGTTCTCGGGATCGGACTGTTTTTCTTCTTCCGCACCCGGAAAGACGGCGACAGCGAAAAGCAGTACTTCCTCGGCGGCCGTCAGATGGGCCCCTGGGTCACTGCCCTCAGTGCACAGGCTTCCGACATGTCCGCCTGGCTCCTCATGGGTCTTCCCGGCTCCGTCCTGGCCTTCGGCCTCGGCAAAGCCTGGATCGGCATCGGTCTTGCCATCGGTACCGCCCTCAACTGGATCTTCGTCGCCAAACGTCTTCGTAAGTTCTCGAAGGCCGCGAACGACTCCATTACCCTGCCGGAATACCTGCAGAACCGTTTCCTCGCGGAAAAGCCCGTTCTGTCCATCATTGCGGCCATCGTCTTCCTCATCAGCTTCACCATCTATGTCGCCTCCGGTTTCGTCGCCGGTACCACGGTCTTCGTGTCCCTGGTCCCCGGCCTCTCGAGAGAGACTGCCATGATCATCTTCGCGGCCGTCATCCTTCTCTACACCTTCCTCGGCGGCTTCAAGGCGGTCAGCTGGACCGACTTCTTCCAGGGCACCCTCATGTTCATCGCCCTGCTGGCGGTCCCGATCGTCACGGTCCTCGTCGAAGACCTCGACCCGTCTGCGGTCAACACCGTTTACACCAACCTCAATGACGGCACCGAGTATGCCTTCGTCGCCAACGTCTTCTCGGCATCCTGGCAGGACATCGTCTCCGGCCTCGCCTGGGGTCTCGGCTACTTCGGCATGCCCCACATCCTGGTCCGCTTCATGGCCATCCGCAAGCCGTCTGAGATCAAGAAGTCCGCAACCATCGCCATCATCTGGGTCACCATCTCCCTGGCCGCGTCCCTCATCATCGCCTACCTCGGCCGTATGGTCGTCGCCGGCGAACTGCTTCCCGAGGGTCTTCAGGCCACGGTCTTCATCCATCTCGCGAGACGCTTCTTCCCGCCGTTCCTGTCCGGCATCCTGCTGGCAGCCATCATCGCGGCGTCCATGTCCACGGCTGACTCCCAGCTGCTGGTCGCGTCCTCGTCTTTCACCAACGACATCTACAAACCCCTCATCCGGAAGAACGCTTCCGACAAGGAGCTCGTCTGGGTCGCCCGCGGTGTCGTCGCAGTCGTCGCCATCATCGCGTACTTCCTCGCCAGCGCCAGAGGCGAAGGCGCACAGGCCATCATGGAACTCGTCGAGAACGCCTGGGGCCTCTTCGGTGCCTCCTTCGGTCCCGTCGTCCTGCTCTCCGTCTTCTGGAAGCGGTTCAACTACTGGGGCGCCGTTGCCGGTGTCGTCGGCGGTGCGGTCGTTGATATCCTCTGGTACAACCTTCTGTCCTCCACCACCGGTGTCTATGAGCTGTTCCCCGGTTTCGTCGCCGGCATGCTCTGCGCGGTGGTCGTCACCCTTCTCACGAAGGCTCCCTCGGCAGAAGTCGTCGCCATCTTCGACAAGGCGACCGACCCTGAGAACGACGAGTAAATCGCCAAACCCACAAAAAAACAAGACTCCGGTCCGAAAGCAGATGCTCTCGGGCCGGAGCTTTTTTGTCCAGGAGGGAACGTCATGGAACGCTCCCCTGTCCGTCCCTGGACCTCTATTATATCTTCTGACAGAAGATAATTCCAGTGTTTCATCTTCTGACGTTATTGACACTTTTCCCACGTTTGTACAGTTCTCAGACTATTTTAAATCTTCTCACAGAAGATGTTATTTCTGATTTGTCTTCTGCCAGAAGACGGTTTCTGGCATTCCATAAGGTAGACTATAGGAAGGAAATATCAAGTTTTTGGAGACATTTGGAAATGGACAAGTCCTTTGTGCAGAAACGAATGATGGAATATGCGAAACAGTCCTCAAAGTCGATGGCTGAGATCAGCGCGAAGATGGGGCATCGCACCAATTACATCAGTGGCGTCGGGAACGGCCGCTTCGAGCCCAAGCTCGAGGAGGTCCTGTACTTCTGCGAGCTCCTCGACATCGTTCCCTCGGAGTTCTTCCGGGAGCAGGAGGACCTGACCCTGGACCAGCAGGAACTTTGCGCCCTTGTTCGAAAGGCGGAACCGGCTCATGTCCGCATCCTGCTCGCCATGATCAAAGAACTGCAAAAGCCGAGACGTGGCTGAACCTCATAAACAGACAAGAGGCTTCTCTTCATGAGAAGCCTCTTTCTTTTTGTATTCGTGTTCGCGATGTACCTCAGAGGAGTTCCGCGATGACCGTGTTCGAGACCAGGAAGCCTTCCTTCGTCAGGCGGATAGAGTCGTCCCCCACTTCGAGGAACGGCCGCAGCATCGGCTGTGATGCCTTCTCCCGCAGTTCCGGCGGGATCTTTCCCCGGTATCCTTCCGTCAGGCGAAGGGCCAGCATGAGGCGCTCTTCGAAGCTGCCGCCGGGCCCGTCCGGGATGACCGGCTCTCCGGCAACGAACGCGTCCCAGTCCGGCTTGCGGTAGAACCGCTCTCCCCGGAAAAAGGAGTGTGCCGAGGGACCGAGCCCCAGGTACTCTTCACAGTGCCAGTACTTGAGGTTGTGACGGCTCTCGAAGCCCGGGCGGGCGAAGTTCGAGATCTCATACTGTCGGAGGCCTGCCGCCTCCAGCGTCTCGATGGTCTGGAGGTACATGTCCCCCACCAGTTCCTCTCCGGGCAGGTCGAGGGAGTCGGCCCGTTTGTAGAAAACGGTGCCCTCTTCCAGCTTCAGCATGTACGCGCTCACATGGGGCACGCCGCTGTCGACAAGGAATTGCAGGGTCTCCTGCAGGCTGTGGAGCGTCTGCCCCGGCACGCCCAGCATGACGTCTAACGTGAGGTTGTCGATGCCGTTCCTTCGGGCGATGGACAGTGCTTCCTCCACGCGTTTCCGGTCCGAGGTCCGTCCCAGCTTCCGGCGCTCCGCGTCGACCGCGGACTGCATGCCGAGGGACACCCGGTCCACCCCTGCCTCCGCCGCGGCGGGCAGAAACCGTTCGAGGTCGGAAGAGGGGTTGCACTCGACGGTGACCTCCGCGTCCGGGGTCACGGTGAAGCAGTCCCGGACGGTGTCCAGGAGCCCTGTGAACAGGTCGGCGGGCAGCACAGAAGGAGTGCCGCCTCCGAAGTAGACGGAGTCGGCACAGAGTTGCTGGTCACGGGTATCCCGCAATTCGGTTTTCATCGTTTCTGCATAGACGGTCAGTGCATCGCCCACGGGCCTCCGGGTAAAGAAGTCGCAGTAGGGACAGCGGGTGGCACAGAACGGGACATGCAGGTACAGTCCGATGGGGTCCAAATGCAGTTTCCTCTCTTATTCGTCCAGCTTCAGGACGGCCATGAAGGCTTCCTGCGGCACTTCGACGGAGCCGAACTGACGCATGCGTTTCTTGCCTTCCTTCTGCTTTTCGAGCAGTTTCTTCTTTCGGGTGATGTCGCCGCCGTAGCACTTGGCCAGGACGTCTTTCCGCAGAGCCTTGACGGTCTCCCGGGCAATGACCTTGCCGCCGATGGCGATCTGGATCGGGATCTCGAACAGCGTTCTCGGGATGTGTTCCTTGAGTTTCTCGGCGATCTTCCGGGCGCGGCCGTAGGCCTTGTCCTGATGGACGATCCAGGACAGCGCGTCGATCTGCTCGCCGTTCAGGAGCACGTCCAGTTTGACGAGTTCGGAGGCCCGGTAGCCCAATATCTCATAGTCCAGAGAGGCATAGCCTCTGGTGCGGGACTTGAGGGCGTCGAAGAAGTCGTAGATGATCTCGTTGAGGGGCAGTTCGTAGTGGATGTCCACACGGTCCTCCGCAAGGTACTGCATATCTTTGAAGGTACCGCGGCGCTCCTGACAGAGTTCCATGATGGGTCCGACATAGTCGGGCGGCGCGAAGATGTGCGCGTTGGTGATCGGCTCCTCGCAGAAGTCGATGTCCGCGGGGTCCGGATAGTTGCAGGGGTTGTCGATGTTCAGCACTTCCCCGCTCGCCATGTGGATCTTGTAGATGACGCTCGGGATGGTGGTGACGAGGTCGAGGTTATACTCCCGTTCGAGACGTTCCTGGATGATCTCGAGGTGGAGCAGTCCGAGGAAACCGCAGCGGAAGCCGAAGCCCAGAGCACCGGAGGTCTCCGGTTCGAAGGACAGCGCCGCGTCGTTGAGCTGGAGCTTTTCGAGGGCCTCTTTCAGGTTCTCGTAGTCGGCGCCGTCGGCCGGGTAGACACCGCAGAACACCATCGGGTTGACCTTGCGGTAACCGGGCAGCGGTTCGGCAGCCGGGCGGGTGGCCAGTGTGACTGTGTCGCCGACACGGGCCTCCGAGACCGTCTTGATGGAAGCGGTGATGTAACCGACTTCGCCGGCACGCAGGCACTTCGCGGGTTCGAGGGAACGGGCCCGCATGTAACCGACTTCGACGACGTTGAACTCGGCGCCGGTGGCCATCATACGCATGGTGTCGCCGGGTTTGATGGTGCCTTCCATGAGGCGGACATAGACGATGACGCCCCGGTAGCTGTCGTAGACGGAGTCGAAGATGAGGGCACGCAGCGGCGCGCCCGGGTCTCCGGTGGGCGCCGGGACCATATTCACGATCTCCTCGAGGACCTGTTCCACGTTCTCGCCGGTCTTGGCGGAGATGCGGGGCGCCTCTTCACAGGGCAGACCGATGACCTCTTCCACTTCCGCGCTGACCCGTTCGGGGTCGGCGGCCGGCAGGTCGATCTTGTTGATGACCGGGCAGATCTCAAGGTCGTGGTCGAGGGCCAGGTACGTGTTGCCGAGGGTCTGGGCCTCGATGCCCTGGGTGGCGTCCACGACGAGGACCGCGCCTTCGCAGGCGGCCAGGGACCGGGAGACTTCGTAGTTGAAGTCGACGTGGCCGGGGGTGTCGATGAGGTTCAGGTCGTAGACTTCCCCGTCCTTCGCCTTGTACTCAAGCTTGACGGCCCGGGCTTTGATGGTGATGCCGCGTTCTCTTTCAATGTCCATGTTGTCGAGGAGCTGCTCCTCCATCTCCCGCTTGGAGACGGACTCGGTCAGTTCCAGCATGCGGTCGGCCAGGGTGGATTTCCCGTGGTCGATGTGGGCGATGATCGAGAAATTGCGGATGTTGTTTCTGTAGTCTGACATTCTGGTTCCTTTGGCGATTTACTTCTGTGTTTCGTCATACTGTGCCGAGAGCCACGCTTCCGCGGCATCGATGCCGTCATTGGAGTAGTCGAACTCCTGACGGGTCACACGACCGGCGTCCAGCTCTACTTCGTAGCAGTTGTCGAAGTAGCAGGCGGCCACCAGCACGGTGTCGACGTCATCTTTCTTCTCGGGGAAGAACTTGTAACGGAACCGTCCCTGGCTGCCGGAGTACGTGTTGTTCTGGCACATGTAATCGAACCGGGGCAGCGAAATATTCAGTGCGCTCACTGCTGGTCCTCCTTGGTATCGGTAGTTTCTTCGGCGGGCGTCTCGACTGTTTCGGCAGCGACGTCTTCCGCGGGTGCTTCTTCCGTGACGGCGGCTTCGTCTGCTTTCGCAGCCTTCTTGTCCTCCGCCTCTTCCTTGGCAGCCGCCAGAGACTCTTTGACCGCTTCATAGGCAGTCCCGGCCGCCTCGACGGTCTTTTCGACGGTCTCCTTGACCGCTTCGACTGCGACGCCGATGGCCTTTTCGGCCTGCTGGGTCAGGGTCTCCCTGGCCGGGACGTCTCCGGTGGTCTCTTCCACGTTATCGTCCATGTTGGCGTACCGTTTGACCTTCTGGGTCGTGGTCTTGATGAATTCGGTGTTCCGGATGCTGACCGCGCGGATCTTCTTGTAGCTCGGGAACTTCGTGTTGATGTCCTTGACGATGTCGGAGATGTAGTTGAAGACGTCCTCGGCTGTCAGGTCGGGGTTCTGGAGCGCTTCCTTGATGGCGTTGACATCGGGGAAGATCTTTGCCTCGACGACCGTGTCGTCCTCCTCTTCCTTCTCGGTGCCGACGACCATGGACTCAAGGATGAAGGGGTTGCCGTTCAGAGCGTCTTCGAGCTCTTCCGGATAGATGTTCTTGCCGTTCTTCGTGACGATGACGTTCTTTTTCCGGCCGGTCAGGCGGATGTTGCCCTTGTCATCGACATTGGCAAGGTCGCCGGTGTGGAGCCAGCCGTCCTCGTCGAGGACTTCGCGGGTGGCTTCCTCGTTTTTGTAATAGCCGAGCATGACGTTCGGGCCCTTGACGAGCAGTTCGCCGATGCCTTCATCGTTCACGTCGTCCAGTTTGACTTCGACGCCGGGGATGGGCATGCCGACCGTGTCGAGAGTCGTGTGGCCGTCATAGTTGCAGGAGACCAGCGGAGCACACTCCGTGAGGCCGTAGCCGAGGTAGGACTCGACGCCGAAGGTCTCGAAGTTTTTGACGACATCCGGGTTGATGGCGGCGGCGCCGATGATGAAGAGGCGCAGACGGCCGCCAAGGTTCTTCAGAACGAGGCTGAAGACCTTCCGGGACAGGTCGATGCCGAACTTGTCGTTGGCATAGTTGACGAGCTTTCCGCCGTACTTGAACAGCATCTGACCCGGTTTGGACTCATCGAGGGTCTCGACGATCTTGTCGTGCATCTTTTCGACCAGAAGCGGGACCGTGAAGATGACGGTCGGCTTGACTTCCTGCATGTCGCGGGTCAGACGCAGAAGGCTCGTCGGGAACGCGTTGCAGCAGCCGTTGTAGATGACCGCCAGGAACCCGAGGGAGCACTCGAAGGTGTGGTGCATGGGCAGGACCGCGAACATCTGGTCTCCGGGGCCGATGTTGGCGATGGAGCTGTTCGACATGACGACGAAGCAGATGTTCTTCTGGGACAGCATGACGCCCTTGGCTCTTCCGGACGTACCGGAGGTATAGATGAGGACACTCATGGCATCAGGGTCGATGGGCGCGACCAGGTAGTCGAGATAGCTCTGGTCCCGGGACTCCTTGAGGGCGCGGCCCTCTTCGAAAACGTCCTCGTAGGAAAGCATGCCGTGGGCCGGTTTCGGTTCGTTCATGACGATGACTTCCAGGTCTTCCGGCAGCTGGCTCATCTGGGCAGCGAACTTCCGCAACGACTTCTTGTCGATGATGAGGAGGCTCGACTCAGACTCTTCGAGGATGTTCTTCACGTCGTCGAAGGGCAGTTCCTTGTCGATGGGCACGAGCACACCGAGGCCGCAGGTGACCGCGAAGTAGACGGTCGCCCACTTGTAGGAGTTCGGGCCCATGAGGGCGATGTGTTTCCCGTGGTAGCCTTTTGCCCAGAGAGCGGTGCCGAGGGAACGGACGTCCTCTCTGTATTTCGTGTAGTTGATGGTCGTGTAAGAGCCGTCTTTGTTTCTCAGTTTGAACGCAGGCTCATTGGCGAAGAGCGTGGCGCTCTGGTCGAGCATATCGCGGAAATCCTCGATGTGACGGACACGGTAAAGCTGGGAAGATGATTTCATTTCGGACATCTCCTTTGTGGCGATTTATTACAAAAGATCAATAGGGATTGGAAGGATCGGGGTCGGTGGGGTCCCATCCGCGGTTCGGGTTGCTGTCGCTCGTGTCGATGCGGACCGGAGCCGGTTTGGCGAGGGGTTCCGCAGCCGAGGAGGCATAGACGCGGATGACCGTGCCGAGGCTGATGTTGTCGTAGACCCATTTGACATCCCGGACACACATGCGGACACAGCCGGCGGACGCGTTGCTGCCGAGTTTGTTGTACTCGGGCCACTCGAGGTCCGAGGGGCTCTGGCTGTAGTACGGGACGGAATGGAACCAGTAGTGTTCCTTGAACTTCGTGCAGTACTGACCGTAGGTCCCGTCGATGAGGTACAGCCAGCGCTGTTTCGTCATCGCGGTGTACTGTCCGGAGGGGGTCTCGTGACCGGCGCGGCCGCAGGAGCAGGCCATCGCTTTGATCGGCGTCGTGTAGTTGCCGGTCGCGTCCTTCGCGTAGACGATGACGATGTTCTGCGCCGTATTGACGGCAACGCAGTACGGGTGCGAGTTCTTATAGTCCTGTGAGACCTGGAAAAGGCCGGAGGACATGGGGGTGGCAGCGGTCGTGTCACGGGAGGTCGTGCCGGTGGTGGCCGCCACAGTCGTATTCACGTCTGCCTTTTCGGTGGTTTTCTCGGTGGTCTTCGCGGAAGTTTTCGTCGTTTCAGACTTCTCCTCCTCTTTGTCTTTTCCGAGGAGATCGGACAGGAAGTTCCCGTCCTTCTTCGTCTCTTCTTCGACCGCGACTGCCGTGGCGGCGTCTTCGACCTTGTCCTTCCGGTGGCAGCCGGTCATGCCGAGCATGCAGCCGAAGAGGACGAGGGTCATGAGGAGCGCGACGACGCGCTTCATCTTCTGAGTCATTCTGCGTCTCCTTCCGCCATGGCACGGTAGCGCTCGACCATCTGCTTGGCTTCCTTGTAGATGTCGCCGCAGCCGAGGGTGATGATGAGGTCGCCGGGGACCGCGTGTTCGATGACATAGTCGACGACATCGGCCCGGTTTTCGAACCAGACACTGCCCGGGATCTTCTCGGCGAGCTGGGACGTGTAGACGTCATAGGTGTTGACTTCTCTGGAGCCCATGATCTCGGTCATGACCGCATGGTCCGGGATCTTCAGCGCCTCGGCGAAGTCGTCCATCAGCATGTAGGTACGGGAGTACGTGAAGGGCTGGAACACGGCCCAGACCTCATGATAGCCCATCGACATGACCGCTTCGAGGGTCACCTTCAGTTCGGTGGGATGGTGCGCGTAGTCGTCGGCGATGGTGATGCCGTTGAACTCACCGAGGACTTCGAACCGTCTGCCCGCTCCCTTGAAGTTGGCGATGTACGTCGCAATGTCCGATGCCGGAACGCCGTTCCAGAGGGCCGCGGCGATGACGCCGAGAGCATTCATGATATTGTGCTTGCCGGGGACACCCAGCGCCACGTGGCAGACGAGTTTTCCGGCGTGCATGACGTCAAACTCGGCGAACGCGCCGCGGTTGTAGGTGATGTTCTCGGCATAGTAGTCCCGCTCCGGCGACAGACCGAAGGTCAGGAACGTCTGGTCGTCCCGGTGCTCGGCGCGCTCGATCGCCTTGCAGGTGTTCTCATCGTCTCCGTTGTAGATGACGAGGCTGGTCGTCATGTTGACGAAGGTCGTGTAAGACTGGATCATGTTGTCCATCGTTTTGAAGTATTCCATGTGGTCGTCATCGACGTTGAGGAGCACGGTGGTGTCAGGAGACAGCGTCAGGAAGTGGTCCTGGAACTCACAGGCCTCCGCGACCATATACGGGGTGTCCCCCGCTCTGCCGTGGCTGTCGATGAGGGGCAGCCGTCCGCCGACGACGAGGGTCGGGTCCTTGCCCGCCTCGATCATGATCTGGGACAGCATGGCCGTCGTCGTGGTCTTGCCGTGGGTGCCGCAGATGCAGATGCAGTCATCATACATACGAGAGATGGCACCGAAGAGGTCGGCTCTCTCAAAGCACGGGATGCCGGAGGCCTTGGCGGCCACCAGTTCCGGATTGTCCTTGAGGATGGCGACGGTATAGACGATGATATCCGGTTTGCAGAGCTCGATATTCTCCGCCTTCTGGCCGAGGATGATCTCTGCTCCGAGGGACCGGAGTTTGTCGATATTGTCTCCGGGATTGTTGTCGGAGCCGGTCATGTGGTAGCCGTTGGCGAGAAGGATCTCTGCCAGAGGCGTCATGCCGGAACCGCCGATCCCGATGAAATGGACTCGTTTGGCTGTTTTCAAAACGTCATCGATATTCAAGATGGTTTCCTCCATAAAGTTGCTAGAATTCCAGTTTTCAATTATACCAAATCTCCTTTAATATTAAAAGGGCTGGTGTCCAATAAATGGAATATACCGACGAATATAATTGTGCTAAAATATTTGCAGATTCCTCGTCCGGAGCCAAAAAGGTGAGGCTCCGGACTCGACTATTTCCCAGGAGGCTGATTATGCTTCAATTAGTGACCGGTCGCTCCGGTTCCGGCAAAACCGAATATGTCCGAAGGGTCCTCGGGACTCTGGCACAAAACGGAGAGGACAAACTCATCCTCATCGTGCCGGAGCAGTATTCCTATGACTCCGAGCGAGCCATGCTGAAGACCTTCGGAAACGCGGCGGCCCAGCACGTCGAAGTGCTGAGTTTCACCCGTCTCACCGACTTCGTCTTCCGCACGACCGGAGGCAATGCCGGCATCGTCGCCGACGACGGCACCCGGCTCATCCTCATGCTGCGGGCGATGGACGCCGTGGCGGACAAACTCGAATACTATGCGAAATACCGGGACGATGTCCGGCTCGCGAAGGAACTCATCGCCATCTTCCGGGAGGTGCGCCAGTCCGGCGCCGGCCTGCTCAAACTGGAAGAGGCCTCGGAGACCGTCGAGAGCCCGGTCCTCTCCCGCAAACTGAAAGAACTCTTCCTCATCTACGATGTTTACGACGCCATGTTCCGGCAGCGGTATGCGGACGAAGACCTGCAGATCGAAAAGCTCTGCCGGGTCCTCGACGACACACAGTTCCTCGAGGGCTATACGTTCGCCATCGACGGGTTCAAGAGCTTCACCGGTCAGGAGCTGTCCCTTTTGGGCCGCATCCTCTCCCAGGCGAAGGACGTCTATGTCACGCTGTGCACGGACGGCGCCGACCCCTCCATGATCTTCCACTCCGTCGACGAGACGAAGAAGCGTCTCACCAATATGGCAAAAGAGCGGAACGTCCGCGTCTTCGAAGTGCAGAAGGAAGCAGCCGGCATAAGAAACGGCGCGCGGTACATCGCCCCCGAGCTCAAGTTCCTCGAAGAGAACCTCTTCTACCCCGCCGACCGGGTCTATGAGGGCACGGCCGACCACATCACCATCTGCGAGAGCCAGAGCCTCTTTGAGGAGTGTGAGTGGATCGCCGCCACCATCCGCAAACTCCTGCGGGAAGACGGGCTGCGGGCACGAGACATCGCGGTCATCGTGCGCCGGGAAGAAGATTACCGGAAAGAACTGCTGGGCGCGTTCCGGCGGTATGAGATCCCGTTTTTCGACGACGCCCGCCAGCCGGTGGAAAACCAGCCGCTGGTCGTGCTCTGCCGCGCCGTCCTGTCCCTCCTCTCCCAGGGCTTCACCTCGGAGAACCTGCTTCAGTATCTGAAGACGGGTCTCGCCGGCGTGGGTCCGGAGGAAGTCGCGGAACTGGAGAACTACATCTTCACCTGGGCCGTCAAGGGCCGCAGCTGGGAGGGCCCCTTCCCCTGGAACCCCTGCGGGCTCGCCGCGCTCTTCCGCAGCGATGCGGAGGCAGAGGAAGCCCTTGCCCTTCTGAACGACACCCGCGCCCGGGTCATCGGCCCCCTCTTGAAGCTGAGAAACAGCTGCAAAGAAAAAAGCTATAAAGAGGTCGGAGAGGCGATCTACGAGTTCCTCGTCCGCACCCGTGTCCCCGAACATCTGAAAGAATATGCCATTGCCCTCGACAAAGCCGGTCTTCCCGACCTTGCCGGCGAACAGGACCGCGTCTGGGACGTCGTCATCTCGGTCATCGACCGGCTGACCGCCGTCTACGGAGAGGAACGGGTCCCCTCCATGAAGCAGTACGCGGACCTGTTCTACGCCATCCTCTCCATGACCGACCTCGGCAGCATCCCCCAGGGCCTCGACGAGGTCTCGGTCTCCGCCGCCGACCGGGTCCGTCTCTCCTCCCCGAACACCGTCTTTGTGGCCGGGCTCGAAGAGGGCGTGTTCCCTGCGGTCATCGGTCAGTCCGGGCTCTTTACGCTCCATGAGCGCGCGCTCCTGCGGGACAAGGGTCTGGAACTGTCCTTCCCGGAAGACCTCCGCGCGAGCGAGGAGCGGTTCATCACCTACTCGGCCGTCACGGCGCCCCGGGAGCGGCTCTTCCTCTCCTGGCACCGCCTCGACGCCTCCGGCGGCAGCTACCTGCCCTCGGAACTCATCACCGGCGTGCGGAGCCTCTTCACGAAAGTGGAAGACGACACGGAGACCCCGCTTTACCGGACGGTCGACGCCGGAAAAGAGACCGCCGACTACTATGCCGAAACCAAGGCATCTGCCTATAAGACGTACGCCGAACACATCCGGGCGGAAGACCCGGTCCCGGTCCGCAGTGTCCGGGAAGCCCTGTCTTCCCTCGACGAAGACGGCACCTACGGGAAAAAGCTCGCCTCTCTGGACCGGGCTCTGGTGCCCCGTGTGTTCACGATCCACGACCCGTCCATCGCCACCGACCTGTTCCGGAAGGACATGTCGCTGTCCGCGTCCCGGGTCGACAATTACTACCACTGCGCGTTCCAGTACTTCTGCCGCTACGGCCTCTCCGCCGAGCCCCGCAAACGGGCCACCCTCGGCGCGAACCACTACGGCACCATCATCCACTATGTCCTCGAGCAGCTCCTGAAGGAGTCCGACAAGGCGACCTTCGTCGCACTCACCCGGGCCCAGCTGCACGGACGGGTGGACTACTGGCTCAAGCAGTATGCCGAGACGGAGCTGGGCGGCCTCGACGACAAGACGACCCGCTTCCAGTACCTGTACCGCCGACTGGCCCTTACCCTCTACGACGTGGCGGAGCGGCTGCAGGACGAGCTGAAGGTCTCGGACTTCGTCCCCTCGGACTTCGAACTCTCCATCGGCAACGAAGCCGAAGTGGAGTCCTATACGCTGGAACTCCCCGACGGAGGTACCCTCTCGGTCCGCGGTTCCGTTGACCGGGTCGACCTCTGCGAGAAGGACGGAAAAACCTACGTCCGCGTCGTCGACTACAAGAGCGGCGGAAAGGAATTCGAACTGTCCGACATCCTCTACGGCCTGAACCTGCAGATGCTGCTCTACCTTTTCACCATCGAGCAGAACGGCACCGGCAAGTATGAGGACGCGGTCCCCGCGGGCATCCTCTATTACCCGGCCCGCCGGATGAACGGCACGACCCCGCGCCGCGACGCATCGCCGGAAGAAGCGGACGTCGACGACAAGGGAAAGAACCGGCAGAACGGCCTCCTGCTCTATGACACCGACATCCTCGATGCCATGGAACATGGGCTCGAAGGCAACTACATTCCCGTCAAGATGAAACGGAACAAAGACGGCGAGACCAGTCTCACGCCAGTGAAGACCCTGGCCTCGCTCCAGGAACTGGGACAGCTCCACAAGCGGATCGATTTCCTTCTGAAGAAGATGGCGACCGACCTCCACACGGGGGCCATCCCCGCCATGCCCGCGGAGCAGTCCGGCGGCTACCTGCCCTGTTCCTACTGCGACTACCGCGCGGTCTGCCGGCCGGAAGAGCCGACGACCCGCGTCATCGAAAAGATCACGGACCGCGAGGCCCTCATGGAAGAAATGGCAAAGGAGGTGGATGCAGATGGCAAAGAAGATGAACTGGACGCCTGATCAGCTGAAAGCCATCGACGCGAGAGGCGGCACCCTCATCGTCAGCGCCGCGGCCGGTTCCGGGAAAACGGCGGTCCTCGTCGAGCGCTGCATCCGTCGCCTGACCGACACCGAGGACCAGTGTTCCGCCGACCAGCTCCTCATCGTCACCTTCACGAGAGCTGCCACCGCCGAGATGCGCTCCCGCCTCGCGGAAGCCGTCGCGAAAAAGCTGCGGGAGGACCCGACCAACGAGCACCTGCAAAAACAGCAGATGCTCCTCCCCTCCGCGCAGATCTGCACCATCGACTCGTTCTGCGGGAACCTTGTCCGCGAGAACTTTGAACAGCTCGGTCTCTCCCCGGACTTCCGGATGCTCGACGAGGCCGAAGTCAGCGTGCTGCAGCAGGCCGCCCTCGAAGAGGTCCTGGAAGAACTCTATACAGAGCAGGACCCCGACTTTCTGAAACTGGTCGAACTGCTGGCCACCGGCCGGGACGACGCCTCCATCGAAGAGAACATCCTCCGGCTGCACACCTATTCGAGAGCTTACCCCTCTCCGGAACACTGGCTGAAGAACGCCCTGACCCTCTACGACGAGCCCGCCCGGGCCTATCGGATCCTGAAGGACAGCCTGCAGGAGCTCATCGACAGCTGGGTCCTCAAGTGGGAGAACGCCATCCGTCAGCTGAGCGAAGAACGTCAGCCGGCCGAAATCTCCTTCGACGGGACCATCGAGTGCATCCGGGGGTACATCGCCGAACTGGGCACGCTGGCCGGTCTCCTGGAGAACGAGGACTGGAACGGATTCCTCGGCGCCATCGACGCTCTGGACATCCCCCGCATGAAAGCGCCCTCCATCCCGAAAGAGCTGAAAGAGTCCTTCGCCTCCCCCGCGCTGGAACTGGCGAAGCTCCAGAAGAAACAGTTCACCAACAAGACGCTTTCGGACGCCTTCCGGAAGTTCGCGCTCAGCGATGAGTCCGACGTCGCCATCGACAACGCGCTTCTAAAGCCGCTCGCGCAGAAACTGGTGGCCACGGTCCTCCGCTTCGACGAGGTCTACTCCGAAAAGAAGCGGGACGAAAACGCCCTCGACTTCGCGGACACCGAGCTCTTCGCGCTGAAGCTGCTGGTCGAAGACCCTGCGGCAGAGCCCTTCACCCGGACCGAACTCGCGGAGACTTTGCGGAAGCAGTTCCGGGAGGTGCTCATCGACGAGTACCAGGACACGAACAAGCTCCAGGACACCATCTTCGCGGCGCTTTCAAAAGACGACCTCTTCATGGTCGGCGATGTGAAGCAGAGCATCTACCGCTTCCGTCAGGCCATGCCGGAGCTGTTCCTCGCGAAGAAGGAACAGTACCCGCTCTACGACACCGAAACAGATGAATACCCCGCCACCGTCATCCTCGGCGCGAACTTCCGCAGCCGGAAAGGCGTGCTCCACGGGGTCAACTATACGTTCTCCCGGCTCATGAGCAAAGCGGTCGGCGAGATCACCTATGACGAACAGGAACAGCTGAACTTCGGCGCGAAAGACGCCTATGCGGACCGGGAGGCACCGGACGTGGAATTCCACATCGTCACCCCCGACGCCGGCGCCGACAAAAAGGAGGCGGAGGCGAAGCACATCGCGCGGTACATCGCGAACGCCATCCGGGACAGTCAGGGCACCGACGACCCCCTCACCTACCGGGACTTCGCCATCCTGCTCCGCAGCACGAAGAACACGGCGAACATTTACCGCAAGACCCTGAGTGAGGCGGGCATCCCCGTCTATGCCGAACAGGGCGGCGGGTTCCTCGACACCCCGGAAGTCATGACCATGCTCTCCTTCCTGAGCGTCATCGACAACCCGGTCCAGGACGTGCCGCTGCTGGCAGTCCTCCTGTCCCCTCTGTTCGGGTTCACCGAAGACGAAGTGGCGTCCCTGCGCATCGGGAGCCGCTACACGAACCTCTATAAAGCCGTCCTGGCAGCAGAAGAACGTGGCGATGCACATACTGCCGCCTTCCTCGACGCTCTGCGCGGGTTCCGGACCCTCTCGGTCTCCATGGGCGCCGGCGAACTCCTGCGTCGCATCTATGAGGAGACCTCGTACGACGCCATCGTCCGGGCCATGCCCCTCGGCGAGCAGCGCGTTGCCAACCTGCAGATGCTCCTGCAGTACGCCGACAGCTACGACGCCAACAGTTCCTATGATCTGTCCGGATTCGTCCGGTACATGGACCGCCTCGGAGAACAGGACAGCTCCCTGAACGTGGCGGCCACCCTGTCTCCGAACGCGAACGTCGTCCAGATCATGAGCATCCACAAGTCCAAGGGACTCGAATTCCGGGTCTGCATCGTCGCGGACCTGAACCACAAGTTCAATGACAGCGAACTGAGCCGGAAACTCATCCTGCATCCGGAACTCGGCATCGGGCTCCAGGGACGGCAGCCGGACACCGGTTTCACCTACCCGACGCTGTGTCATACCGCCATCCGGGAAGCGAGCCTCCGCAGTGAACGCTCCGAAGCGCTCCGTGTTCTCTATGTCGCCATGACCCGGGCAAAGGAGACGCTGGTCCTGACCGCGTTCGACGCCCCGAACAAAGGGAGCGATAAAGATTCCCTCGCCGGTTCGATCCGCTCGGTCGCCGGAAAGCTCTATGGCGGAGACGTCGTTCCGCCGATGGAAGTCCTCCGCTGCAGCAGTTTCTACCAGTGGGTCCTGCTCGCGTTCCTGCAGCATCCGGATGCGAAACTCCTGCGCGCCAGAGACGCCGAAGGCCCCGTCGCGCTGCTGCCCCTCGTCGAGGGCGAAGAGGCCGCGCCGGTCGCGTTCGAGATCGATGACTGTGCGGAAGAAACGAAGGCCACTGCGGTGGACGACACCGCCGCGGAGGACACCCCGACTGACGCCGACCTCGTGGCGGAGCTGAAAGAGCGCATAACCTGGGAATATCCCCACGCCGCGCTGGCCGCCTCTCTGTCCAAACGGAGCGCGTCCCACCTCGCGGAAAAGCCCTTCTCCACCGAATTCTTCGCGGAGAGCCGACCGGAATCCCTGTCCCGGCTCGGGATGACACCGGCCGAGCGGGGCACCTGCCTGCACAAGTTCATGCAGTATGCCGACTTCTCGCTGGCCGAACAGGACGCGGACGCAGAGAAACAGCGGCTCGTCGACCGGGGCTTCCTGCTCCCCGACGAGGCGGCGGTCATCGACCCCGCACAGGTCCGCGCGTTCTTCGCGTCGTCCATCGCGGAGCGCATGAAAAAAAGCCCCCGTGTGTTACGGGAGCACAAGTTCGCCATCCTGCTGCCTGCCGGACAGTTCGACGAAGACCTCCCCGCTTCGGAAGCTTCGGAAGAAGTACTCATCCAGGGGATCATCGACTGCGCCTTCGAGGAGAACGGTTCCATGGTCCTCCTCGACTACAAGACCGACCGGGTGAAAAACGGAGACGAACTCGCGGAGCGATACCGGGACCAGCTGGATCTCTACAGGGTCGCGCTGGAAGAGACCCTCGGTCTGCCGGTCCGGGAGGTGTCCCTCTACTCGTTCCACCTCGGAGAAGAAGTCCGGTTATGATCGAAAAACCAACCGAAACAGTAAAACAGCCCCCGGAAACGGGGGCTGTCAGACTGTAGACAAAACCCCAGCGTGTTTTCCACGTTGGGGTTTTGTTTTGCAG
>R21__coassemble_331_pt1 | contig 39888 bp, 35 predicted proteins | sample R21__metabat2_low_PE_053 | metagenome-assembled genome bin R21 | reverse complement strand
CAAAATCGGATTTTGGCGTTTCCCAAAATCCGATTTGTCTACGGTCTGAGACCTCGTCGAATGACGAGGTCTTTATTTATTTCTGGAAATAATCGAGGAACGGCTGTACGTCCGTCCGTTCGATTTTCGACCGGCGCTTCCCTGCCACCGCGGCGGCGGCCACAAAGGCAGGCGGGTTCGCGAGGTACAGTTTCGCGCTGTTCGCGACTTTCGGGGAATCGCAGCCGGCGAGGAGTTTCATCTTTTCCCGCATGCCGGCCGCTTTGCCGAAGGCAAGGGCGTCCTTCATGGAGAAGGCCAGGCAGGCCTGCCACATGACGGACCACCAGATGCGGGGCAGGACGTAGTTCTCGTACATCGCCGCAAAACCAGGGGCCTCGTACTTGATGGTCGGGATGAGCCCTTCGAGCAGCTCGATGCAGGTGATGCGTTCCAGCTTGAACTTTGCGACAGCCGAGCCCTCCTGGAGGAGGTAGAAGTAGAGGCGGTCGCTCGTCATGCGGATCTTCTTCGCACGGGCCGTGACCCGGAACAGGTAGTCATAGTCCTCATAGTAGGGGTACCCTTCCGTGAATCGGAAGTGGTTCTCCTCTACGAACTTCGCGTCGAGGAACATGTTGTAGACGCCGAACTGTGTGGGGTCGGAGCCGATCTTCTTCAGCATGTTCTCGGAGGTCATGGAGATGCTGCCGGAGAACTTGCCGATGCCTTCGAAGGGACCTTCCGGACCCACCCGCTCCGAGCGGGAGAAGAACAGTTCGAAGTCGGTCCCGGCGTCGACCAGTTCCTGCAGGACGGTCGTGTATTCCGGCACCACCCGGTCGTCCACGTCCACGAAGGAGATGTACTGTCCGCGGACCTTCTCGAGGCCTGCGTTACGGGCCGCTGAGACACCCTTCGGCTCGAGTTCCACCACGGTGATGGGGAAACTCTCGGAACGGGCGTAGGAGTGCAGCAGAGACAGCGAGGAGTCCTCCGAACCGTCATCGACGAAGATGAGTTCGAAGTTCTGCGTCTTCTGGGCACGGAACACATCGATCATGGTGCCGATGAATCGCTCCCCGTTGTAGACCGGGATGACCACTGACAGAAGCGGTGCGGTTTCCATGGGCGTTCCTCCTTAGCGACGGGCTTTCAGGGTGGCGAACAGCTTCGTGTTGCCGGATTTGACATAGGAGATGACGTTGCTCTCGAGGTACGTGAGCAGCGTGCTGCGCAGTTTGAAGGGGATGAGCATGACCTTCATGTAGCTCGACCGGGGCTGCGCGTTCGCGACGGCCTCCTTTGCCCGGGGCGTCGTGATGTACTGACGGATCTCCTTCAGTTTGGCACGGCGGGGCAGGTCGCAGTTCTTGTTGGTCAGGTTCTCGACACAGCCGACGAGACGCTCGATGTACCGGCGGTCCAGGAATTCCTTCGACTCCGGCGACGAGACGTTCCAGTAGGCGTAGAGGTCTTTCATCCAGCCGTCTTCCTCTTCCCGCTTCTCATACATGTCACTGCGGTAGCGGGCGGTCTCGGACTCTTCGCGCTTGCGGATGAAATGGTAGTACTTCTCGGAGGTGACTGCCACCTTCTCGATGTCCCGGACGACGCTCAGGTTGAAGGGGAAATCGTCCCAGAAGGTCTGGGGGAAGTACAGCTTGTTGTCTTTGATGTAGGACGCGAGGAACAGCTTGTTCCAGGGCGTGTAGAGCAGGTTCTGGTCGAACAGTTCATGAGCGTGTTCCCGGAACTCTCTCTGGGTGGCGAACACGCGGGACGGCACTTCCTGGCTCTGGGTGAACTTCTCCGTGTCGGAGTAGTAGGTGTCGATGTAGAAACCGGCGACGACAAGCTGAGACCCGTTTTCTTCGGCGATCCGCACCATGTCTTCCAGCATGGTCTTCTCGGCCCAGTCATCGGCGTCACAGAAATAGAGGTACTTGCCCTCTGCCTGGTCGATAGCGACGTTGCGGGCGCTGGGGGCTCCCCCGTTCTCCTTGTGGATGACGTGGATGCGGGGGTCCTTTGCGGCGTAGGAGTCGCAGACTTCACCGCTGCGGTCCTTCGAGCCGTCGTCGACGCAGAACAGTTCCCAGTCCGTAAGGGTCTGGGCCTGGATGCTCTCGATGGCTCCACCGACATAATCTTCGACGCCGTAGACCGGCATGATGACACTGACTGTTACGTTTGCCATGGGGTTCCTCCAACTCGGGATTTCTCGATGATCAGTAGAGTTCGGTCGCTGCCAGCTTCAGGGCGGCGGCAACGGTGTCGTCCATATCGTAGTACCGGTACTCGGCGAGGCGGCCGCCGAACAGGACGCCTTCTTTGGCGGCCAGTTCCGCGTACTGATGGTACAGGTTCGTGTTGCGCTCGTCATTGACGGGGTAGTAGGGCTCCATGCCCTCTTCCCATGCCGTCGGGTACTCGCGGGTGACGACGGTCTTCGGCTGGGTCCCGAAGTTGAAGTGTTTGTGCTCGATGATGCGGGTGTAGGGAGTCTCACGGTCCGTGTAGTTGACGACGGCGACGCCCTGATGGTTCTCTTCGTCGAGGACTTCGGTCTCGAACTTCAGGCTGCGGTACTCGAGTTTGCCGAGCTGGTAGCCGAAGTACTCATCGATCGGGCCGGTGTAGACACAGTTGTCCGCCATGCCGAGCCACTTCTCTTTGTCATCGAGGAAGTTGGTGTTCAGGACGACATCGGCGCCGTCCAGCATCCGCTCGACCATGGTGGTGTATCCTTCACAGGGGATGCCCTGGTAGCGGTCGTTGAAGTAGTTGTTGTCATAGGTGAAGCGGACCGGCAGACGCTTGATGATGAAGGCCGGCAGTTCGGTGCAGTCTCTGCCCCACTGCTTCTCGGTATAGCCCTTGACGAGCTTGGTGTAGACCGTGCGGCCGACGAGGCTGATGGCCTGCTCTTCGAGGTTCTGCGGTTCACCGGTGATTTCGGCACGCTCTTTGTCGAGGACTTCCATGGCCTCGGCGGGCGTGGAGATGCCGAACATCTTCGAGAAGGTGTTCATGTTGAAGGGCATGTTGTACATCTCGCCCTTGTAGTTGGCCACCGGGGAGTTGACGAAGTTGTTGAACTCCGCGAACTTGTCCACATAGTTCCAGATGTTCTTGTCCGAGGTGTGGAAGATGTGCGCGCCGTACTTGTGGACGTCGATGCCTTCGACCTCTTCCGTATAGATGTTGCCGGCGATGTGGTCCCGCTTCTCCAGAACGAGGACCGTAAAGCCCGCTTTCACAGCTTCGTGGGCGAACACGGCCCCGAACAGACCGGCGCCGACGACCAGATAATCGTAATGCTTTCTCATGTTGACTCTCCGTTATCCTTTATTTCTTTGCCCGGGCTTCCGCCTTGCGGGCTTCTTTTTCTTCTTTGTCCAGTTCCCCGGGGATGCGGATGAAGATCCGGAAATCGTTATTGCAGTAGGGGCAGTGGATGTCTTTCGGACCCTTGCGGCGCTTCACACGGAGCACCTTCCGGCAGGCCGGGCACTTTTTGTACACGTGGGTCCTGCGGTCTTTCCAGCGCATGCCGTTCAGCTTGTGCTGACGGACGATGGCCGCCGCGGCATCGGTGAAGAACCGGCACTCCTTCTGTCGTTTTTCGAGGTTTCGGGACAGGGCCCGGAACAGGAACAGAACGACCAGGAGGAACGCGAACACCAGTGGCAGGTAGCTGTTGGCCAGGATACTGACCGCGATGAGTGCCACATCGACCGCGATGATGATGTAATTCCACATGTCGAGGCCGTTACGGCCCGCGAACAATGCGTTGATCTTTTCTTTCAACGTCGACGCCATCCTTTCAGACGAATTCCACTTCATAGGTGCCGTTCTCGGTTTCGAGAGAGACGGACTGGGAGTTCCCGCTGTTCTGCGGGTCCTGGAAATAGTAGTAATACTCGCTTCCGCCGGAGTTCTCGTTCTGCTCGTAGGGCTGGGAGTAATAGTAATACCCCGTGCCGCAGGTGTTGAGCAGGAGACTGAAGATGCCGAGGATCATCTGGATACCGATGAACCAGGCAAGGAAGCGGAAACAGCCAAAGCCGCTCGAACGGCGGACCGTCTGCGGACGGCGGCCGTAGGGGCTGAACGGCCCGTACCACTGTTGCTGCTGTTGCTGCTGGCGGTACTGCTGATATTGCTGGTACTGCTGCTGTTGCTGCTGACGACGGGCCTGCTCCTGGGCCGCGGCGTACCACTGCCAGAACTCCCGGAACGGGTCTTCCCCGTTCTGCGTCTGGCTGCCGTTCCCGTTGTAGGAGCTGTAACCGCTGTACGTCGGCTGGGCACCTCCCCGGCGGATGCTGTCGTACGCCTCATTGATCTCACTCATGCGGCGCGCGGCTTCTTCATCGCCCGGGTTGAGGTCCGGATGATATTTTTTGGCAAGGGCACGATATGCCTTGGTGACCTCTTCCTCACTGGCGCCGCGGGGGACGCCGAGGACTTCGTAGGGATCTCTCAAGGGGCTCCACCTTTCCTTTCGAATGAATAGACCTGTCAAATTATTATTATAGTAGAAATGGTACTTTAAAGAAAGCTAAAAATCCCGGCCAAAGGCCGGGATTTCCTTCTGTATGATCGATGTCAGTTGTCAAACGCGTCCGTTGCCCCAGCTGATGACATAGATGGTGACGTTGCGCTTGCCCCACTGGGTGCATTCGCCGTAGCTGTCCATGTAGAGGTCGACCAGTGTGCCGGAACCGTTCGTGACGAACCCGCCGGTATCGGCCGCCGTACAGTAGCCGTAGACCGTGCCGTCGTCGGCGACGATGTAGAGCTTCGAACCGTAGGGGATCTGTCTCGGGTCGACCGCGACGAGGCCGCGTCTCGCCACCGCGCCGGAAGCGGTTTTCGCGCCGGCTTTGGCGGTGTAGGCCGTCGCAGGGCCGTGGAAGGTCTTGATGTAACTGGTCGGCGCGCCGTTTCCTTCGATGTTCGCGACCACACGGTTCGCGCCGCGGGTGCCGACGACCACGACTTTGTCGACCGCTTTGACGTGGACGACTTCACCGACTTTCTTCGAGGAGACGACTTTGCCGTTGACGATCTTGTCTTCGAAGGTGACGGTCTTGGAACCGTCTCTTCCCTGACGGGCCACACGCTTGGTGCCTTCCGCCAGGACACCGGACTGTTTGGTCTGGGTCCCGTATTTGATGACCTTCTCGACTTCCCGGGTCTCATAGGAGACACGCTTGACCACGACCTTGCTGCCGCGTTTCAGGGTCTTCGACAGACCGGGCTTTACGACGTCATATTCCCCGAGGGTGACATTCGCGCGCTTCAGGACGTCTCTGACCGTGCCGGCGGCATAGTCGACGGTGCGCTTCTTACCGCCCACCACGAGCTGGATCTTGTAGCTGCGAAGGACGTTGATCTTCATATTCTTTTTGAGGAGCGTGTCCGGGTCGAGGTCGGTCGTATCGGCCCCTTCCATCGCGATGCCGGCTTTCTCCACCGCATCGGCCACCGTGCCGGCGGCGTTGACACTCACCAGTTTTTTGCCTTTTTCATAGAACGTGACAGGGACGGCGCGATAGACGATGATCGCGTTCCCGTCTTCCGCATCAGAACCGACACGGAAGGAAGAGGTATCGACGAGGTCGTCTTCCCCGACCGTGACCCCGGTCTGTGTCACGATGGCATCCGGGTTGCGGGCAGATGTCTTCACCGGGATGACCTGACCGTCGGCGAACACGTTGACCGTGAACGTCGTCGTCGCGTAACCGATCATGGCGGCACAGCAGGCAGCGACCATCAGAGCGACGGCAGCGACTCTGCCGGTGAGCAGCGTCAGAAATTTCCGGTTGTCCTGGTGACTCATCAAAGCCCCCCTTTCTACCTTAACGCGGAGCAGTATATCCACAAATTGAAATAAAGTCAAATCGATACGATTTCCTTTTTTGTGCAGTTTTACCAAGATGAGTCACTTTTTTTGTATTATTGGTTCCGAAAAGTGTCACTCGATTGGATACAATCGAAAAATCTTTGTGCAAAATCCAAAAAATGCGGTCGAATCGCATTTCGACCGCATTTTCGATGTAATTATCACTATTTTCTGTCGACGTTTTCTGTGTAGAAAGCACAAAAAAGATCAGTTCTTCGCCAGTTCGACCGACCGGTCATAGGCAGCCTGCAGTGCTTTCTCCACGACCCCGTCGAGGTCGGACTCCCAGAGGGACTTCACGCCTTCGATGGTGGTGCCGCCGGGGCTGCAGACCGCGACACGCAGGTCTTCGAGGCTCCGGTCCGACACCTCGGAGAGGAGCGCGGAACCCCGGCAGGTCGCCTTCGCGAGGGTGGCGGAGGTCTCATAGTCGAGACCCAGTTTCTCGCCGGCCTTCGCCATGGCGTCGATGTACATGTAGACATAAGCGGGGCCGCAGCCGGAGATGGTCATGCCCACATCGATGAGTTCTTCCTTTTCCAGCGGGACCAGGACACCGGCCGCGGAGAAGTCTTCGAGGAAGGCGTCGAACGCCTCATCCGAGACTTTGTCGTTGCGGACGATCAGCAGGACACCGGCGCCCACCGAGACGGGCGTGTTCGGCATGATGCGGATGACCGGGTACTCTCCCCCGGCAAGGTCGAGGACCGTCTGCATCGGGGTGCCCGCCGCCATGGTGACGATGGTCATGTTCTCGTTTTCGGCGAAGGCCTCTTTCAGCGGAGGCAGGACCGTCGGCAGGACCTGGGGTTTGACCGCCAGGACCACGTAGTCTGCCGTTTTGGCGATAGACTCGTTGTCAGAGGGGACGATCCCCTTTTCGTTTTTCAGTGCTTCCAGCTTCTCGGCGGTGGGGTCAGACACGAAGACGTTCTGTCCGTCCTGCTTCTGAACGAGGGCACTGACGAGGGCAGAGCCCATGTTGCCCGCGCCGATGAAGCCGTAAGTTCGGTTCTGTTCCATGTGTATGATGCTCCTGTCTTATTCGCGGATCTCGCCGTCGCCGCGGATGATGTATTTCCAGGTCGTCAGTTCTTCAAGACCCATGGGGCCACGGGCGTGGAGTTTCTGGGTCGAGATGCCCATCTCACAGCCGAGGCCGAATTCACCGCCATCGGTGAACCGGGTGGAGACGTTGACATAGACCGCGGCGCTGTCGACGCGTTTCACGAACTGGTCCGCGTTGCGTTCGGAGCCGGTGACGATGGCTTCACTGTGGCCGGTGGAATGCTCCGCGATGTGGCGGATGGCCTCGTCGAGGCTGCCCACGACCTTGACGGACAGGATGTAGTCGTTGTATTCGGTGTCGAAGTCGTCCGGGCCGGCGGGGGTGCCGGGGATGATGGCCGCCGCTTTCGGGTCGAGACGGAGTTCGACGGGCACAAGGCCGTCTTTCTCCCGGAGGTCGACGAGGCGGGTCTTGATCATCGGAAGGAATTCCGCAGCAACGTCCTTGTGGACGAGGAGGACTTCTTCGGCATTGCAGACGGAAGGCCTCTGGGTCTTCGCGTTGTTGACGATGTTCACGGCCTTCGGCAGGTCGGCACAGTTGTCGACATAGACGTGGCAGATGCCGCTGCCGGTCTGGATGCAGGGGACCTTCGCGTTTTCGGTGATGCGGCGGATGAGGCCGGCGCCGCCTCTCGGGATGAGGAGGTCGACGAGGCCGACGGCCGTCATGAGTTCATTGGCGCTGTCGTGGGTCAGGTCGGAGACGAGGCCGACGGCATCTTCATTGATGCAGCACTTCACGAGGGCTTCCTTCATGGCGCTCACGACCGCGAAGGAGGAACGGTAGCTCTCCTTGCCGCCGCGCAGGACGCAGGCGTTGCCGCTCTTGAAGGCAAGCGCAAAAGCGTCGGACGTGACGTTCGGACGGCTCTCATAGATGATGGCGACGACGCCGAGGGGTGCGTGCACCTGCTGGATGGTCATGCCCGCCGGGTGCTGGTACTCCCGCACGACTTTGCCGACGGGGTCCGGAAGGTCGATGAGGGCGCGGATGCCGTCGGCCATGCCGAGGACCCGGTCCTCCGTCAGTTTGAGACGGTCCAGCATGACGTCCGGGATGTTGCCCGTCGCGGCGGCGATGTCCTCGTCGTTGGCGGCAAGGATGTCGGCCATGTGGGCTTCCAGCGAGTCGGCGATGAGGCCGAGGGCGTCATTTTTCTGCTGAGTGGTAAGGGCGGCCACGTCTTCCGCGGCCACACGTGCTTTTTTACAAAGGATGATGGTAGAACTGTCTGCCATTTGCGTTCCCTCCGATCAGTGTTTTCCGAGAAAACGGGTCCCGGTATAGTCATTGCCCTCGACGACGTCGTAGAGCATCTGGGGTTTCTGTCCGTTGATGATGACGGTCTCGATGCCGACCTCGGTGGCGATGGACGCCGCCTTCAGCTTGGTCGACATGCCGCCGGTCCCCTGCTTCGTGCCGCTGCCGCCGCCGAGAGACATGAGTTCCGGTGTAATGGTCTCGACCTCCCGGATGAGCGAGGCGTTCGGGTCCACCCGCGGGTCCGCGGTGTAGAGGCCGTCGGTGTCCGTCAGGATGACCAGCAGGTCCGCTTCGACAGTCTTCGCCACGATGGCGCCGAGGGTGTCGTTGTCGCCGATCTGGATCTCTTCGACGGAGATGGTGTCGTTCTCGTTGATGATGGGCAGTGCCTTCATATCGAGGAGACGGTGGATGGTATTGCTGAAGTTCTGATAGCGGACTTCGTTCTGGACGTCGTCGCCGGTGATGAGGATCTGGGCCACGACATGGTTGAAGTCGCCGAACAGTTTGTCATAGATGTACATGAGTTCGCACTGACCGACAGCCGCCGCGGCCTGCTTGCCCGGGATGTCGTCCGGCTTCTCGGAGAGCGAGAGTTTTCCAACGCCCATGCCGATGGCGCCGGAGGAAACGAGGATGACGTCGTTCCCGGCGTTCTTGAGGTCCGACAGGACACGGCAGAGTTCCGTGACTCTCCGGATGTTCAGGTTTCCGGTGCTGTGTGCCAGCGTCGTGGTTCCGACTTTGACTACGATGCGCAAAGCGATTCCACCTTTCTGTATAGTAACGTATTGAAACATATTATAAGACTCGCCCCTTCGAACTGTCAATTCGAGGGGGCGATGTAATTATTTCTCATTCAGGATGTCTGCTTCCAGAAGTCCACCGGTTCATAGTCCCGAAGGGGTGCCAGGAACCCGTACTCCTCGAGTTTCGCCTGGATGGCGTCGAGGATGAGTTCGTTCTCGGCAAGGACCGTGTGGTAGTGGTAGCCGGAGGTGAGGTTCAGGAGCGGAGCGGAGTTTCCTGTGGCGATGGACTCCAGGTACTTCGCGACGTCTGCCCGGGAACCGAGGTTCAGGTCGACCCGCAGAAGTCCGTAGACTTTGTGGGAGACGAACACGTCTTTTACTTTTCCGCCGAGGTCCACCATCATGGTGAGCTCCTTTTCGATGCTCGCGTCATCGTGGTGCACCTTGAAGACCCGGCTCGCCTGGAACTGTTCCGACAGAAGGTAGCCGGAACTCGTCGAGACGATGTCGTTGCCTTCGGCGCGCAGCAGGGCGATGTCCTGCACGATGACCTGACGGCTGACCCCGAACTGCTTCGCAAACGTGTTTCCGGAGACCGGTTTTCCGGCGGTCTTCAGCGTCTGGAAGATCATCATCCGTCGTTCTGCGCCTTTCATGGCTGTCCTCCTTTATACCGCGTGGAGATTTTTGAGTGAGATGTCGAGGATGGGTGCCGAATGGGTCAGCGCGCCGCTCGAGATGTAGTCGACACCGAGGTCGGTGAGTCTCGCGATGTTCTCTTTCGTGACGTTGCCGGAGACTTCGACTTCGGCTTTGCCGGCGATGATTCGCATCGCCTCTGCCATATCCTCGTGGTCCATGTTATCGAGCATGATGATGTCCGCGCCGGCTTCCACCGCGTCCCGGACCATGTCGAGGTTCTCGACTTCCACTTCGATCTTGCGAACGAAGGGGGCGTACTCTTTGGCGGCCGCGATGGCCTCCTTGACGCCGCCGGCGGCACCGATGTGGTTGTCCTTCAGCATGACGCCGTCGGAGAGGTTGTAGCGGTGGTTGTTGCCGCCGCCGCAGGTGACCGCGTACTTTTCGAAGATGCGGTTATTGGGGGTCGTCTTCCGGGTGTCGAGGAGCTTCGTCTTCGTGCCCTTCAGAAGGTCTGCGACGTTCTTCGTATAGGTGGCGACGCCGCTCATGCGCTGCAGGTAGTTGAGGGCGGTCCGCTCACCGCAGAGGAGGATGCGGATGTCGCCGTGGACCTTGGCCATAAGGGTGCCGTTCGTCACAAAGTCTCCGTCTTTCACGAAGAATTCGACCTTCGTCTCAGGGTCCATCAGCGTGAAGACCCGTTCGAAGACCTGCAGGCCGCAGATGACGCCGTCCTGCTTGCAGATGAGGTCTGCTTCGCCCGCCTGCGGGTGGGGCATGACACTGTTGGTGGAGACGTCCTCGCTGTGGATGTCTTCCCGGAGGGCGCTCAGGATGAGCGGGTCTACATTGAGTTTCAGGGTTACAGGATCAAACATCGTCATCAGACCTCTTTTCTGCGTCGACGCCTGTGGGGTTCAGGATCTCGTCGAGCTCGATTTTCAAAATTACGGATTGTTCGTACTCCTTGCGGAGTTTCTCTTTGTCGGAATACTTCTCGAGGGAGAAGTTTTCAAAGAGGGTCGGGTCGCGCTTGACGACCGGGTATTTCTCGGCGATGTCCTTTGCCGCCCGTTTCGCGAAGACCAGACTCTCGAGGAGCGAGTTGCTCGCGAGACGGTTCCGGCCGTGGACGCCGTTGTTGGAGGTCTCACCCACCGCGTAGAGCTGTTCCATGGTGGTACGGCTCGTATGGTCGACCTGGATGCCGCCCATGAAGTAGTGCTGGGCCGGAACGACCGGGATGGGCTCTTTGGTGACGTCATAGCCCATCTCTTTGCAGTGGGCGATGATGTTCGGGAAGTGCTTGAACAGCTCGTCTCTCGGGATGGGCCTCAGGTCCTCCCAGACGTGCTTCGTGCCGTCTTTCTGCATCTGGGCCAGGATGGCCTTGGAGAGCAGGTCACGGGGCTGGAGCTCGTCGGTGAACCGCTCCATGTTCTTGTCGAGCAGGACGGCTCCCTCTCCCCGGACGGACTCGGAGATGAGGAACGAACGATCTTCATGCTTCTCGGTGTAGAAGGTCGTCGGGTGGATCTGGACGTAGTTGGTGTTCTTGAGTGCCACATTGTGCCGGAGCGCGATGGCCAGTGCATCGCCGGTGAGGTGGCTGTAGTTGGTAGAATGCTCGTAAAGGCCGCCGATGCCGCCGCAGGCGAGGACGACATAGTCCGCGTCCACGACGTCGAGAGTGCCGTCTGAGAGCCGCAGGACCGCGCCGTAGCAGACATTGTCCTTTTCGACGATGTCGACCATGGTCGTGTACTCCATGAGGGTCACGTTCGGAAGCGCCTTGACCGCGGCGAGCAGCTTGCTGGTGATCTCCCGGCCGGTGACGTCGTCATGGAACAGGATGCGCTTGTCGGAGTGGGCCCCTTCCTTGGTGAACAGGAACTGTCCTTCCGGGTCGTGTTCGAACTCGGCACCGTAGGACACGAGGTCCCGGATGACGTCCTGGGAAGAGCGGATCATGATGCCGACCGACTCTTTGTCGTTCTCATAATGGCCCGCTTTCATGGTATCTTCAAAATAGCTCTCGTAGTCCGTGTCGTCCTTGAGCATGCAGATGCCGCCCTGGGCGAGGTACGAGTCGGAGCTCTCAAGGTCAGACTTCGAAATGAGCAGGATGTTCTTGTCCTTCGGGCACTGCAGGGCGCAGTACAGGCCGGAACAGCCGCTGCCAACAATGAGGATGTCTGTCTTGATCATTGTCATTACCTCCTGGTTCAGTCACGTTTCAGACGCATTATAGCACAGTGGACCCCCTCTGACAATACAGTTGACAAACATATGTCAATCTATTTTTTAACAGGTGTCTTGACACCCTCCCCCGTTCCGATTATAGTACTCTTAGAAAACGGGAAGGAGTGCTGCCAATGCTCACCACCAGAGAACTTCAAGGCGAGATCCTTCGCCTGAAAAAAGAGAAAAACATCTGCATCCTCGTCCACGCTTACCAGAGCCATGACATCTGGGAAGTCGCCGACTATGTGGGAGATTCCTACGGCCTCAGCGTCGAAGCGGCGAAGACCGATGCCGACACCGTCATCATGTGCGGCGTCCGGTTCATGGCGGAGACCGTCAAAATGCTGTCCCCCGAGAAGAAGGTCCTCCTCGCGAACCCCATTGCCGGCTGCCCCATGGCAGACCAGTACAGCGGGTCCGACCTGCGGGAACTGAAGAAAGACTACCCGGGCTATGCCGTCGTCGCGTACATCAACACGACCTCGGACACCAAGACGGAAGCTGATGTCTGCGTCACCTCTTCCTCTGCCCTGAAGATCGTGAAGAACATGCCCGAGCAGGACATCCTCTTCATGCCGGACCCGAACCTCGGCGCCTGGGTCAGAGACATGTGTCCCGAAAAGAACATCGCCCTCATCAAGGGCGGCTGTCCCACCCACCTCCGGGTCACGAAGCTCGAAGCGGAGCTCGCGAAGAAAGAGCACCCGGAAGCCCTCCTGCTGGTCCACCCGGAATGCCGTCCCGAAGTCACTGCTCTCGCGGACTACGCCGGCAGCACCACCGGCATCATGAAGTACGCCAAAGAGTCGGACGCGAAGGAATTCATCATCGGCACCGAGTACAGCATCGTCCAGCACCTGCAGTTCGAGTGCCCCGACAAGACCTTCTATGCCCTCTCCTCCGACCTCATCTGCCAGAACATGAAGATGACCACCCTCGGCGATGTATACCGGAGCTGTCTCGGCACCGGCGGAGATGAGATCCTCATGAGCGACGATCTCATCGCGGCCGCCAGAAAGCCCATCGACCGCATGATCGAACTGGGCGGCTGACGCCAGAAAAACAAAAAAGAAGACCCGGAAGGAATCCCTTCCGGGTCTTTTCTGTTCGGTTTAGAAGCAGTCCGCAACACCGTTGTACTGCGGGTCCATGCTCATGAGCCAGGCGTAGCTGACTTCCGGGTAATGGCAGTTGATGAGGGTCTTGATGTTCATGACCGTGGTGACTGCCAGGTTCGGGTCGACCATGAAGAGGCCGGCGAGGAGCTTGACGACGTTCGTCACGAAGACCGTGAGGTCTGCCGGGGACAGGTAGTTGATGCCGGCATCGTTCAGGGACTCGACGACGAGGTCCTTGAAGACGGTCTGGAACCCGAAGGTGGTGTCATAGGGAGCGGCAGCCGCCTTGCTGATGCGGGCTTCCACAGACTCTTCTTTCAGGTTCTTCTGAAGAGCGGTCCAGAAGGCGTCGACATCGAGCTCGTTCCCGTTCAGGAGACGGTCGCCCATGATGAGGGTCAGGATGGTACGGAAACCGTTCTGATACTCGTTGACGAAGTTGGCACGGGTGCCGACGAGGTCGAGGGCGATGGTCTTGACGAGCTTCTGCTCGAACTCCGGCAGGAGCATCTTGTTGGCCTTGTCCTTCGCGATGACGCCGTCGGTCAGGTCGATCTTGTAGTTGACGAAGCTGTCCGCTTTGTACTCTTCCGCGACTTCATGGGCTTCCATGGCGTAGAAGAGTTTTTCCATGGCTTTGCGCTTGGCGGCGTAGCCGGAACCGGTGTTGCCCTGGGTCGGGTAGTTCCAGACACGGCCGTAACGTCCAAAGCCGTATTCCTTCATCGCCACAAGGGGAACGATGTCGTTCGGGTTGATGAAGGACCAGATGTTGTTGTATTTCGCGTTGGTCAGGTCAGACGTCTGGAGCGCGCCCTGAGCCGGTTCGAACGTCATGCAGTAGAGGTCTTTCTTGCCGAGCTGGATGCCGGTGTCGTTGAGGTAACCGTCATCGATGGCAGCGGCCGACAGGTTGGAGACCGCACCGCCGCGGCTGTAGCCGTTGAGCCAGAGTTTGACATGGCCTTTGATGTTGTTGTCTTTGATGTACTGTTTCAGCGCTTTCAGGAACTTGTCTCTGCCCGCTGCGAAGTCTTTGTGCTCCCCGTTGCGGCCGAGGTTGAAGTTGCCGCCCCACTCAGCACCGTAACCGGCACCGCGCATGCCGACGGCAATGAGGGTACAGCCCTGGTCCTTCAGCTTCTTGCTGCCGATGACGAACCCGATGGAGTCGGTCTTGGGCTGCTTTGTGTAGCCTTCGGAAGCGTAATAGTTCTTGAAACCGAGCTTCTTGAAGAGCGCCTTGACGTTCTGATCTTTCTTCGACCAGTTGTCCCCCGCGTCGTTCGAAGACATGGCCGTCAGCGTGATGCAGAACGATGCCGTCATGAAGCTGATGTTCGGGGTGGCGTCGGTCGGGTCAAGGTAGAAGTAGTCGTCCGTGTAGTACATGCAGCCGTCCCAGTCCCGGTCATAGCCCGAGTTATAACGGAAGGTGTACCGTTTTGCGTGGGGGAAGCTCATGTTGTCGTACTTCCCGGATGCCGCTGCCGCTTCCACGCCGCCGGCCACAAGGCCGAAGATCATGACCATGGAGAGCAGAACGGCGATCATTTTTCTGAGTTTCTTCATTTCCGTTCCTCCTGTTTGTTTGGCGATGTACGCTGTGTTGCGCCGAGCCTGTAAATCGCCAGAGTTTACCTGAATATTTTCTCACTATAAGAAGAAAAAATCAATGGAAGAAAGACCCTGACACGGGGACAGTTTTGTAAATTTGTCTTGATAATCTTTCCCTGTTCAAACCGGCGTCTCCCCTGTATAATAGACAAAACGAAATGAAAAGCGAGGAGGCGCAATATGGCGCAGCGCATTCAGAACATCCCCTTTGCCAAACTCATCAACACGAGAGACCTCGGCGGCATGCCCGCGGAGGGCGGCAAAGTCATCCGGCCTCAGACCTTCCTGCGGGCCGCTTCCCTCTACCAGCTCGTCCCGTCCGACGGCGAGAAACTGGTCCGGGACTTCAAAGTCGCGTATGACATCGACCTTCGCATCGACAAGGAACTGAGCCGCCAGCCGGACGCTCCCATCCCCGGCGTCGAGTACCGCCACTACGAGCTGCGGGAAGACGTCATGGTCCACTTCCCCAACATCCCGACGATGCCTCAGATGTACCTCAACATGGTCTCGAAGGAGAACTCCCTCGAAGCGCTGCGGAACATCTTCGGCCTCTTCATGAACGAAGTCGTGCCCGGCGAGAAGGCAGCCCTGTTCCACTGCTCCGAAGGCAAGGACCGCACCGGCATCGTGGCCGCCCTCATCGAGGACCTCGTCGGTGTGCCGCGGGACCTCATGCTCGAGGACTACATGCTGAGCAACGAAGCCTTCGAGAAGCGCAACAAAAAGTACTACTACGGCACCCGTCTCATCATGAGAAAACAGAAGGCGGACGACTTCCGCAACACCTACCAGGCAAACGAGTTCATGCTGAAGGACATGCTCGCCTACCTCGAGAAGACCTACGGCGGCACGGAAGGCTTCTTCCGGGAAGCGCTCGGGTTCTCCGACGGGGACATCCGCGCGTTCAAACAGAAGATCCTCCAGTAGATCGCCCAGCGACATACAAAAAACAAGACCGGCTCTTTCGAGTCGGTCTTTTCTTCGCTTTGTGGCGATGTACGCTCAGTCCTCCAGACAGGAGTCCATGCGGGAAATGGCGTGGATGAGTTCCTCCGGGATCTCGAGGTTCTCGGTGAAGGGGTCGAGGACGATGCCGAAGATGGCTTCATCGTTCCGGAAGTAGTCGTAGACCTTGCTCCACGGCACGTGCATGATGCTGACGGCGTCGGAGTAATCGACGGGGATCTGCTCCGGCTGGGAGAAGATGAACATGTAGTTCTCGTCTTCCATGGTGGCGGTGGCGGGCACGACCTGGATGTCGTTCTCTGCGACGAACTTCATGTTCTCCTCATAAAGGCGCATGCGTTCGGCGTCGGCCGCGGACATGAGGACCTTCATGGGGACGTAGAGTTCCGAGTCCCGCAGGATCTGCATCAGTTCGATCAGATTGTCTTCGTTCATTTCATCCTGGAAACGTTCTTTCACGGACAGCAGTACGCTGCCGTCTGCCAGTTTCTCACGGGACAGTTTTTTGGGTTCCATACCTGCCATGGGTGTGCTCCTTCCCTCCGGGGTGACTATTATTATTACGGTGTCAGTATACCATGCCGGGGCTCAATTTCCAAGACGGCGCTGCAGGAGCGGACCGTTCTCTTTGAGCCAGCGTTCTTTCTCTTTGTAGTCCGGGACGACCTTTGCCACCTCCGTCCAGAACCGGCGCGAGTGGTTCATCTCTTTCCGGTGGCACAGTTCGTGGACGACCACATAGTCCCGGACCTCTTCCGGGGCCAGCATCAGAAGGCAGTTGAAGTTGAGGTTGCCTTTGGACGAGCAGCTCCCCCATCGCGTCTTCTGATGACGGATGGAGATGCGGCCGTAGTCGACGCCCACCACGGGTGCAAGCCAGGCGCACTTTTCGGTGAAGTACGCTCTTGCCGCTCTGGTCAGAGCCGACAGTTCCTCTTCGGTCAGCGGTTCGAGTCCGGCAGCTTCCGCGAAAGACTCTCTCGCTTCCACCTGCGCGACCGCTTTGCAAAGCCACGCTTCCTTCGACTGCAGGAACGCCATGGCGTCCCGCTTCGGAAGACGGTTCGGCATGCGCAGGATGACCCTGCCGTCCGGACGCACTTCGAGCCCGATGCTCCGACGGCGGGAGCGGACGACCTCGACGTCGATGCCGGCAAACGTGATCTGTTCCATGTCGCATTCCTTTCCATTCATGAAAAGTGCCCCGGGGAGACCCCGGAGCACCAGTCATTCATATCATTCGATACGCATCATATTTCTTTGATTCTCTCAAAACTCTTATTTCCAAATAAAAAGGTTAAATAAGAATCCTTACTCGGCACGAGCCATTGCTTCCTCGTAGTCCTTGGTACCCATCCAGATTTCGTTTCTGTACGGATTTCTCTTGAGCTCGATGGAGCGCTTGATGATGAAAGCAAGGACAACAGCGTTGGTAACGATAGAAGCGATAGCGATGACGCCCTGAGCCTGCGGATGAGCGGTGATCGGACGGATGCTTGCATCCATGTAACCGACTGCATCGTAGGTGTCGCCATAGACGCTCGGCAGGACGGAGAACTTGGAGTAATCCTGGAATGCCGGAACGACCTGAGCGAACATGCACCAGATAGCGAGGGTGTTAGCACGGTTCTGGATCCAGCCACCCTTGTTCCAGACAGCGGCCGCGAAGGTCGGAGCAAGAAGAAGAGCAAGACCGCAATACCAGGAGTGCGTCGGCAGGTTGAGGTAGGTGTACTCGAAGTTCCAGATGTCGTAAGCAAGGATGAACATCCAGGTCATGTCGGGCCACAGCATATCCTGACGACCCTTGGAGGAGTAGATGCCCCACCAGCCGGTCATGCAGAGGATGTTGAGGATACCAGCGATGCCGTTAAGGACGTTCCACCAGCCGCCGTACAGCCAGACGCCTTCGGAAGACAGCCACCAACCATCAACGGACATAGCGCCCTTGATAGCGGATTCGAAGTCAGAACCAACAGCGATAAGGATGTTGATAGCAACGATGATGAACGGGAACGGCTTGAACCACTCTTTGGCACCGATGCCCCATTTGTACTTCAGCATCATGAAACCGATGCATCCGCAGTCAGCGGCATAGAGCTTGGCATAGTGGAACCAGCTGTTCATGTGGACATAAGTCGGGTTTGTGAGTGCCCATTCTGCGCCTTTGGCAGCTGCAGCATAGATCGCAATGAAATAAACAGTCAGTGCAAGCGGGATGGCGACGAAGATAAGGATGCCACCGAACTTAGTACGACGACCGATCTCATTGAGGATGACCAGGCCAAGGAAGGCCGCAAGCCAACCAAGCAGCTTGTAGGCAGAGAATGCACCATAGATCTGGAATAACATGTTTGTGCTTCCTCCTAATACAAATATGAGAAATGTGATGCGCATGGGGCAGGGTTCCCCCTACCCATTCCATGACACAGTAAATAGTAGCACTTTTCCCCCTAAAAAACAACCCATAAAAGATAACAATAGTCTAACAGCCTGTGAATAAATTTGGCACTTGTCAAAAAAAAATCGGAGCCCTTGAAAAGGGCTCCGAGAGTGGATTTGTTCGGATGTTTGACGTTAGTCAACGATTTCGGTGATGGAGTCGACTTCGAACACATAACCGGACTTGGTGACTTTCTTGACAGTACCAAGAACGGTGATCTCGTCGGTCATGTCCGCTTTCTTGACAGCCTTGCGGGCTTTTCTGGAAGCATCCATCATCTTGAAGGTGACGCCGTAGCCGTCGCCGTCAGAATCGATCGGGACAAGGGTGAAATAGTCTTTGGTAAGAAGATTGTCTTCGGACTCATAGATCTCGCCGACGACATACATCTTCATGTCCTTAAGGTCGGTCGGATCGTCAGTCTCATATTTCTGAGCCAGCTGCGTGGTGGTGTAGGTCGGGATGTCCTGACCGCCGGCACAGGAAGTCATAACGATGCACAGGGAAAGTGCGATCATGATGACGCCGAGCAGACCCCAAAGGTTCTTGATGGATTTCTTCGGCTGTTTTGCTTTTTCGATCTTCTTCTCTACTTCAGACATTTTAGCTCCTCCTGAATGACCATGATGGGTGACACCGTGGGGTGCCTTCTTCTCGATTTTCTTTTCGACTTTGTCCATTTTTGCTCCGCCAGTGTGTTGGGCCATGCAAATACCTCCTTAAGTCAAAATTTTGTATACAAGCGTCAAAAGGCGCTTCGCTTACATTTTAACTATACAGCACGCTAAAACATTTTGTCAATGCGGCGAATCGAAACAAATCAAACTTTGTTCGGACAAATTTAGCCCCAGCGTCTCCGTCGGAGATCTTTGACCTGTTTCTGTCCCTGTTCGCTCTCGAGCAGGATCTTGATGATCCGTTCCGCACAGTGCTGGAGTTCCCACGGGTCCAGTTTCCCGCTCTTCAGGCCCTTCTTCAAAGCGAAGCGGTCGAAGAACATACCGGGCATGATCATGTCGTTACCGGCCTTGATGGCACCGACCGTGCTCGCCATACCGGGGGTCGTGCTGGTCCAGTCGGTCATGACGATGCCGTCGAAGCCACACTCGCCGCGCAGGTAGTCTTCGAGCAGGGACTTGTTGACGACGTTGTAGATGCCGTTCATCGGGTTGTAGCTCGTCATGACGGAACGGGCACCGCCGTCACGGATGGCACGTTTGAAGGGGCGCAGATAGATCTCACGGAGGGTCCGCTCGGTCAGGTTGCTCGAAGCCTTGTTCCGCTGGAACTCCTGGTTGTTGGCGGCAAAGTGCTTGATGGTCGCGAAGTTGCCGGGACGGGAGGCGACACCCCTGCAGACCGCAGCGGCGATGGACCCCGTCATCATCGGGTCTTCACTGTAATACTCGAAGTTGCGGCCGCAGAGCGGGTTGCGGTGGATGTTCATGCCGGGCGCCAGCCAGAAGGTGACGCCGTACTCGGACATCTCCGTGGAGACCGCGGCGCCGAAGGCCTCTGCCAGGTCCACGTTCCAGGTCTGGGCGACAGCCGTTCCCACCGGGAACGCGGTCGCATACTGGTACAGGACCGTACCGCGCTCCCGCTTGCCGAGCAGCACTTTCGAGAGGCCGGCCGGCAGGTAGTCGAAGACCGAGATGGCGTTCTTCAGCGGTTTGATGTTGCCGTTTTTATACTGGACCGACTCCTCGAGGATGCGGAGGCCGGCGGGGCCGTCCGCCAGGGAGACGGTGGGGATCTGATAGCTCTTCAGGAGCTTGTCGGTCGTGTTCGCCGCGTTGCCGGGGACCGTGAAGGCACCCTTGAACGCGAAGAAATGCATGCCCATACCGAGGACCAGTTCGATACCGTCCTCCGGGCTCATGTGGGTCACGATCTCCTTCTCGACGCCCCACTTCGTGTTCGGCTCGAAGGTGTGATGGATCGTGTGGATATCCCCTGCGGTCAGGGTCAGGTGCGGAGCGTCCGCCGAGGCCGTCGGGCGCTTTGCGTCGAGGCGGATCTCGGTGACGGTGCGGTCCCGGTCGATGGGCTTCGCGTTTTCGACGGTGACCGTCTCCTCCAGCGTGAGGACCGCGGCCGTCTCGGTCGACACCGATGAATCGCCCACGAGAAGGATGTAGTCGCCCGCCTCCAGGATGTAGCTGCAGGTGGCTTCATCGAAGGAGCTCTCGTCTCTCAGGTCGAACCGAAGTTCCACGTCGACGCTCTCCCCCGGGCCGAGGACCGGCGTCTTCGCATAGGCGGCGAGCTGCTGGTACGGCTTTGGCAGTTTGCCTTCGGGGCAGGACAGGTATGCCTGGACGACGGCCTTGCCGCTGTAAGTGTCCCCGGTGTTCGTCACCTTGACCTTCGTCGTCACGAAAGACTGGAACGTCTCGACGGAACGCACTTCAAAGTCGAAGGTCGTGTAGCTGAGGCCGAAGCCGAAGGGATAACGGGGTTCGATGCCGGCGGTCTGGTAGTACCGGTAGCCGACATAGATGCCCTCTTCATAGTTCTGTTCGAGGGGGTCCGGGCTCATGGCGGAGAATTTGTCTCCGAAGGGGACCTGCGCATAGTTCTGCACCCAGGTGTCCGTCAGATGACCGGAAGGGCTCACCTTGCCGGAGATGACGTTGGCGAGGGCCGTGCCGCTCTCTTCACCGATTTGGCACATATAGACGATCGCGTTCAGACCGGGCAGGTCCGCAACTCCGGTGAGGTCCATGGAGCTGCCGACGTTGATGACGAGGATGGTCTTCGCATAGCGTTCGGAGCACAGTTTGATCTGGGCGATCTCACCGGGCAGGAACACGAACTCCTCCGGCTTGCGGTCCGTGCCTTCCCCGGACTGGCGGGAGATGACATAGAAGCAGGTGTCCGTATCGCTGTCCGCGATGTCCTGCTCCGTGATGTCTCTGCCGTAGGGGTAGATGAAACTTTTGCCGAGGACGTTGTTGGCATCGGCCACGCCCCGCAGGCTCGTGAAGGCGGAACGCATCTCATCGAAGAACGCGTCCTCTTTCGCCTTGAAGTCTGCTTCATAGTCGTCGAGCCAGCGCTTCGTCGTCACGCGGTACCCGGCGTTCTCGAAGCCCTCCAGAACATTCACATTTTTTCTCGCATTGACTTCTCCGCTGCCGGTCCCGCCGAAGATGGTCTTCGTGACGCCGGCGCCGTACAATGCGATGTTTCCGGGAGCCACCGGAAGGGCCCCGTCGTTTTTCAGCAGTACGATGCCCTCCTCGGCGATGCGCCGGGCGAGGTCACGGTGATCCCGCTCCCGCTGGTTTTCTTCGGGCGATGTACGTGCATAAGTCTGAACTTTCATTCGTTCCATTCCTCCTTGCTGGGATAGTTCACTACCTTTTGATTATACAGTCCGGGCATCAAAAAAAGAAGACACCTTTTGAGAAGGTGTCTTCCGTATTTTCAGTCGATCATCCGAAGCTGTTTATGCGTTCCAGGCGGCGACTTCGCTGTCGAGCCAGTCGATCCACTCCTGCATGCCTTCCCCGGTCCGGGCGGACACGAAGAAGATCTTGCAGTCGGGGTTCAGGCGATGGATGCGTTCTTCCACGGCGTCGAAGTCGAAGGGGAAATAGTCGGTGGTGTCGATCTTGTTGATGAGCACCGCGTGACAGACTTCGAACATGAGCGGGTACTTGAGGGGCTTGTCGTCCCCTTCCGGTACGGAGAGGATCTCGATGTTTTTCGAAGCGCCGGTATCGGTCTCGGCCGGGCAGACCAGGTTGCCGATGTTCTCGAGGAACAGGAGGTCGAGGTCTTCGGTCGGGAACTCTTCGAGGGCCTGACGGGTCATCTCCGCGTCCATGGCGCACTCGCCGCCGGTATGGACCTGGATGGAGCGGACGCCGGCATTGGCCATAGTCTCGGCATCGACAGTGGCGTCGATATCGGCTTCCATGACGCCGATCTTATACTTGTCCTTCAGGGCCGCGATGGTCGCGAGGAGGGTCGTGGTCTTGCCCGCTCCGGGAGAGGCCATGACGTTCAGCATGAAGGTCTTCTGTGCGCGGAGTTTCGCGCGGTTCGCGTCGGCGACGCGGTCGTTTTTGTCAAAGACACCAACGTTGACGTTGATGACACGGAATTCTGCCATAGTGGTTCTCCTCCTTTACGCCTGCTGCTCTTTGACGCGGGCACGGATCCAGTCGCAGAACGCGTCCACGCCTTCGCCGGTCTTGGCGGAGATCGGGAACACGACCGCGTTCGGGTTCAGCTTGCCGACGTACTCACGGATGTTGTCGAGGCTGAAGTCGAAGACCGGCAGAGCGTCGATCTTGTTGACGAGCACGACATTGCACTTCGTGAAGACGAGCGGGTACTTGAGGGGTTTGTCATCGCCTTCCGGGACGGAGAGGATGACGACGTTCTCGGCGGAGCCGGTGTCGAACTCGGCGGGGCACACCAGGTTGCCGACGTTCTCGAGGAACACGACATCGAGGTCTTCGGTGCCCATCTCACGCATGCCCTGGCGGGACATCTCCGCGTCGAGGTGGCACATGCCGCCGGTGTGGAGCTGGATGGACTTGACACCGAGAGCCGCGATGGTCTGAGCGTCGACGTCCGAGTCGATGTCCGCTTCCATGACGCCGATCTTCATCTCGTCTTTGAGGCGATTGATGACGGCACTCAGGGTCGTGGTCTTGCCCGACCCGGGAGAGGACATGATATTGATGTAAAGAAGCTTCTCGTCTTTCAGCGTACCGCGGAGCACTTCAGCGTCCGCGTCGTTGTCTTCGAGGATGCTTTTCTTGAGTTCGATGACCTTTACGGGGTCTCTCATAATGCACGATCTCCTTTGAAAAGAAAATTTTCCGTGTCCATTTTACTTATCACAGGATAGGATTGCAATAGTTTTTCAGAAGTTGAGACACAAATCGCGATTTGTCTCATTTGTACATGCGAAGGTTCTTCAGAGCGGCACGCACTGCCTCGAAGTTTTCCGCTTCATTGAGGGCTTTCACGACACTGTCGTTGAGGGCCGCGGTGGAGATCTGCTGGACGAGGTCCATGTGGTCGTCCCCTACCCCGGCAGCCGCGAACACGAGGGTCGCTGTCTCGCCGTCGAAGTCGATGCCCTCCGGGTACCGGACGAGGCCGACCCCGGTCTTGCGGATGCGCTTCCGTCCCCAGACCGTTCCGTGGGCGATGGCGACGCCGTTGCCGAGGTACGTGGAGAAGTCCGCCTCCCGTTTGAGCATGGAGTCGATGTACTCGTCCCCCGCGCACTTGAGGTCCACGACGACCTGCCCCGCTTCTCTTATGGCGCCTTCCTTGTCCGTGGCTTTCCCGTGGAAGATGACACTATCTTCGGTCAGGATGTCGACGAGGGCCGGGAACTGTTTTTTCTCCATCAGGAACACGACATGGTCTTCCTTGCGGGGCGCCGCTTTCGGCAGTTCCTCCTCCGCCGGGTACCCGAGGATGAGGTGACCGATGCCCTCCACCGTTTCGGGAAGGCCCCACTCTTTGAGGAGCATCTTTCCGGTCTGGGTCTCGAACTCTTCCTTCGCCCGGTGGATCCAGCAGCTGCCGAGCCCCACCGCGTGGGCGGCGTTCATCATGTTGCCGAGGGCCAGGCTCCCGTCATAGAGGTAGGTGGGCGATGTAGTGTCCGCAAACACGACCACGACCACCGGCGCCCCGTAAAAGGGGTCCATGCTCGGGTCTCCGAGGATGCGGGCGTTCATACTCGACAGAAGGTTCCGGGTCTCCGGGTCTCTGACGGCAATAAAATAACAGGGCTGACGCCCCATTCCGCTGGCGGCAAAAAGACCGGCATAGAGGACCTGGTCCAGTTCCGCGTTGGTGATCATCTTTGGTTGAAACTTGCGGATACTGCGCCGGTTTGTCATGAGTTCCACAAATTCGTTCATGGCGGTCTCCCTTTCTAAATCATTTCCATGAAAAGTATAGCATTTCATCGCCTTTGTCGTCTATCAATTTACAAAGTCGTTATTTTTCATTATAATTAGAAGTTAAAGAAGTCATTTACCACAAAACCCGTTTCAGAAATGGAGAACCATCCATGAAGAAAGTCAACATCATCGGGGCGAACCTCGGCGGACTCACCGCTGCCATCCTGCTCGGAAGAGCCGGGTGGACCGTCGAACTGTTCGACCGGCTGCGTCGGGAAGACGTCGCCACGGACTGGTCGGAAAACATCGACCTCTCTGTGTTCGACCGTCTGGAACTCGACCCGCCCCCCGCCGATTGTTACCGGAAAAAGAAAAACTGGGCATTCCTCTCCCCGGACGGCGCCACCAACGTGGTCGCCTACGGTCCGGAAGAGTCTCCGGAGGTCCTCATCGACCGTCGCAAGCTGACGGAGTACCTCATGTCCCTCGCCGAGATCAACGCCACCTTCCACTTCGAAGCGGAAGTCACGGAGCTGGTCGTCGACAGCGGTCATGTCTCCGGCGTCCGGGTCGACGGGGTGTTCATGCCCTCCGACCTCACCATCGACTGCACCGGTCCCCTTTCCGAACTGCGCCAGCAACTGCCGAAGTTTTACGGCATCTCTCCGGCGCCGGACCCGGAAGGCATGCTGTACGTGCACCGGGGCTTCTATGAGTGGGGCGACGGCGCTCCCATGCCGAAGCAGACCAACAAGATGTACCTGCGGCAGGGCGGCAAGCCCGGTCTCGCCTGGTGCGTCTCCGACGTCAGCAACTACTGCGCCGACGTCCTCGTCGGTAAGTTCGGCGGCGTCACGGAAGAGGACGTCACCGAGACCGTGAACGACCTCCGGGACAACAACCCCATCATCGGCCTCGAAGAGGAAAAGACGCCGGTGGAGGCCCGCATCCCGGTCCGCCAGTATATGACCAAGAGGGTCGTCCCGGGCTACGTCATCCTGGGCGCCACGCCGTACATGACCATCCCGGTCATGACGCCTCCCCTCTCCGACACCATGGATGCCGCCCGCATCCTCTGCGAAGTCCTCGCCGTCAACGACAGCTGTGAGACCGACGACCTCTATGTGTACCAGGTCCGATTCTTCCGGGAGTACATCGCCAAAGAAGTCGCCGCGGACGTGTTCCGCTCCTGGCTCCTGTCCACGGACGTCGAAGAACAGAACTTCCTGTTCCAGTCGGAGCTCATCGACGGTGACTTCCTGTCCGATCTCATGAGCGGCACACTGCCGAGCATCACGTCGAAAGGCCGTGGGTTCTTCGGCATGGGCGTCAAGAAGCCCGCCGTCGTCAACGCCCTGCGCGCGGTCCTCGTCGACATGAAGGACGCCTACGACCTCGTCCAGGACATCCCGGACAGCTACAACAAGACCACCTACATGAAGTGGCAGGCGGACGTCAATTCCCTGTACGAGTAAGACAAAACCAAATATAAAAAGACCCGCTGATGAGCGCAGTGCTCACCAGCGGGATTTTTCTTGTGTCGTTCCGGGTCAGGAAGACTCAGAAAGCTTTGCCGTTTTTCACCGTATAGGTCTTCCCCTGGAAGGAGACTTTCCCGTTTTTGGTGAAGTCGACTTTACTGTTTTTGCAATACCACTTGCCGTACTTGTTCTGGAAGATGCCGGTCTCCTGGAACGTGACTTTGCTGTTCGTGCACTTCCACCAGCCATACTGGTTCTGGCAGATGCCGTTCTCGTTGAAGGTGACCTTGCCGTTCGTGCACTTCCACCAGCCGAATTCGTTCTGGTAGATGCTGTTCGCGCCGAAGTCGACCTTGCCGTTCACGATGCGCCACCAGCCATACTGGTTCTGGGCGATTCCGGTGTAGGAATACTCGATGTCGTCGCCCATGTAGCAGTACCAGTTGCCGTCGTCCGCCTGTTTGACCCACCGCTTCGCGGGCTCTTCGGCCTTGGCAGCCGGTGTCTCTTTGACTTCCGTGGCTTTGACTTCGGTGGCCTTCACTTCCGCCGCTTTGGGCTCGGCGGCCTTGGTGGTCTTCGGTTGTACTTCGGTCTTGGAGTCGACTTTCGGCAGGACCGCACGGATCTCCTTCGCGATCTCCGCATGGCCCGTCTCGGTCGGATGGTCGACGGTCATAAGGGAGCCGATGAGGCCGATGTTCTGGATCATGTCGAGAAGGCTGGGTGCTTCCCCAAGGGTGATGTTCCAGACGTCGACATACTTGTATTTCTTATGGTTCGGGCAGAGGTTGGCCATGTAGTTGTTGATGGCCATGAACGCCGCGTCGCCCAGTTTGCCGGCCTGCAGGTCGATGTCCTTCGAAACACGGATCTCCTTGGCGCCGTTGTAGACACCGACGACGACGAGGTCGACATCCGGGTTCAGTTCATAGATGCGGTCGGTGATGGCTTTGAAGTTGGTGCGGAAGTCGATCTCCGCTTCCATCATAGCCTGCGCCAGTTCCGCCAGGGTCTTCGTCGTTCCGAAGGCGCTGTTCATGAGCTGCAGGATGGCAGACATCATGTTGGTCGGGTTCTGCGTGCTCTGGGCAATGTTGCCGATGACCTGGCTGATTTCACCAAGGGAGGCGTTCTCGCCGTAGAGCATGCCGATCGCGTTGAACCAGACGGTCATCAGGACGTCGTTGGAACCGATGCCCAAAGTCAGAAGATCAGCGTCTGCCACTGCCTGCTGGAAGGCCGGCCGGTTCTTGATCCAGCCATTGATGTCGACGCTGTAGGTCTCACCGAGGAACTCAAGCAGCGTCGGAGTCAGGTCGTCTCCGTAGTAGTCGTCACAGAGCAGGATGCGAAGCTCATCCGTGCGGTAGCCGATGCGGGAGAAATGGTTGACCGTGTCCGCGGTGACCATGTCCTCGACCAGTGCGGGATAAGTCCCTTCGACGCGGCGGCTGTCGCCACGGTCCCAGTGGTCCGCTTTGGCGATGAGGTCATAGTCGACGGAGCCGGACGAAACATAGGTGCCGTCCGCATTATAGTAGCGATAGTAGTCCTGGCAGTTGACACCTGCAGTAATGCTGTCCCCGAGGACCGTGTATGTGTCGTAGTGTTTGACCGGCTGGATGGTGTACCGGTTGTCATCGTTCGGGAAGATGCCGATACCGGCGGCAAGTCCCGGGATGCCGATCACAAGGACCAGAGCCATGGTCAGGAGGACGGCGATGAGTGAGCGTGCGCGTTTTTTCATTCAGGTTCCCTTCTTTTCATTTTTATCATTTTTTAGCCTGTAGTAATATTTGTTGTCCGAATAATACACAGACGTTAATTTTTTGTACAAGGACAAAATATACAGGCATTCTTAAGTTATTCTTTAGCTTTTTCGTACATTTCCTTGTCCGAATGTCCGAATAATATCGAAAAACCGACTTCCTATGCGGGAAGTCGGTTTACGAATGTCAAATATTAATTTTTTGTTAAGCCAAGTTTTACTGCTTGACGCACCAGTCGAGGCTGACCCAGCCGGTGTTGCCGTCGTAGGTGACGCGGCCCCAGCTGCCGTTGACCTGAGTGACATTGATGCGGGTGTTGCCCGGGATCTTGCCAAGGACGGTCGTGGTGTCTTCCGGCGACGGACGGATGTTCAGGTTCGAAGAGCCGGTGTTGACGACGTAGGTTCCGGTCGTGTACGGAGCGGTGCCCGGTGCCGGTGTCGTGGTGATCACGCCACTGGTCGTGCTGCCGTTCGGAAGGGTACGGTTGGTGGTATTAGCTGCTCTCGTCGTTGTTCTGGTAGTCGTGGTCGTCGACGGACGGAAGCGATCCCACCAGTTGGTTCTCGTGGTGATGCCGTTCGTGTTGCACTCGGCACCGACGTTCAGGTAAATGTAACCGACGAACGCGCCGCCGTTGTTACCTTCGAGTTTCTCACGGTTGGTCGTGTAAACGATGCAGTAACCGTGGTCGGCATCGGACTGAGGAGTAGCGCCTTCACTGACTGTGATGACGTCGCCGTCGATGCGCTCAACGACCAGCATGTGGTTCGTGTAGATAGCGAAGCACTTGGCTCTCGGGACATAACCCTTCGTGAAGCCGTAGTTCGCGTAGTAAGTGTTCCACCAGTTGGCCGGGCCGTGGATGGAAATGTTCTTGCCCGTCAGTTCTCTGGCACGGGAAGAGGCGAACCAGGCGCAGCCGCCGCGGCGGTATGCATAGCTCGTGGTCTCAGCCAGCGTCGTGTAGGGGGCACGGTTGATATCGATATAGATACCATTGAGGCCGTTGTTCATGATTCCGGACGGAGCAAGTGCAGTGGAGTCCGGCGTGCTGAACGCGGAGCCCGCTGCAATGCCTGCAACCATCAGGAAGGCGGCCAGCATGGACAGGATCTTCTTTTTCATCAGGATAACTCCTCGCATTGTTTGTGTGGTTTGTAATCTTCTCGATGAGATTTCGTAACAATTTGTAAATATTTTAGCATATGCCCCTCTGTTCTTTCAAGTCTTTCTTTTATTATCTAAAGATATGTTTTCAAATACAGAAATGTTTATAATTAGCCCGTTGATTTTACATAGATTTTACGTCAGAATGGAAAATAGAATGACAGACGAAATCCCGTTTCGGAAGATAGTGTATATAAGGAGATACCCACATCATGACCATCTTTTCATTTCTGACACTGATCGGAGGCCTGGCCTTCTTCCTGTTCGGCATGAATATCATGTCATCGAACCTGGAAAAGGTCGCCGGCGGCAAGCTGGAAGTCATCCTGCAAAGGCTCACGTCCAACATATGGAAGAGCCTCGCGCTGGGTGCCACCATCACCATCGCCATCCAGTCCTCCTCCGCGCTCACCGTCATGCTGGTCGGTCTTGTCAACTCCGGGATCATGGAGCTTGCCAACACCGTCGGCGTCATCATGGGCGCCGACATCGGCACGACGCTGACCGCATGGATCCTGTCCCTCAGCGGCATCCAGTCAGACAACGTCTTCATGTCGCTTCTGAAGCCTGCGAACTTCTCCCCCATCGTCGCCCTCATCGGTGTCGGACTCATCATGGAGGCCAAACAGCAGAAGAAAAAGGACATCGGTGCCATCCTCTGCGGCTTTGCCGTCCTCATGTTCGGGATGACCCTCATGTCCCAGGCGGTCGAACCCCTCGCGGAGAGTGACCGGTTCACGAGCCTGCTCACCGCCTTTGACAATCCGATCCTCGGTCTGCTCATCGGGACCGTCTTCACCGGCATCATCCAGAGTTCTGCCGCCTCCATCGGTATCCTGCAGGCGCTGTCCCTGACCGGCACCATCACCTACGGCGCAGCCATCCCGCTCATCATGGGCCTCAACATCGGTACCTGCATGACGGCGCTGCTCAGTTCCATCGGCGTCAGCACGGACGCAAAAAGGGTCTCGGGCATCCACATCGCCATCAAGGTCATCGGTGCGTTCATCGCCTTCATCCCCTTCGTCCTCATCCGGCAGTTCGTAGACCTGCCCATCCTGACCCAGACCATCAACCCGGTGGCCATCGCGGCCATCCACTCGGTCTACAATATCGCCATGGTCCTCATCCTGCTCCCCTTCAACCAGCTCATCGTCAAACTGGTCAAGAAGATCGTCCGCGGGAAGAAGGGCGATGGAGCCGACGAGAAGTTCCGTGGCCTCATCATCGACGACCGCCTCTTCAGTTCCCCGAACATCGTCGTCAGTCAGTGTAAGGAAAGCACCATCGAGATGGCGCACCTCGCCTATGAGTCCTTCTCCACGTCCCTGTCCGCATTCGACGAGTACGACGAGGAAAAGATGGAACGGATCAACCACTGTGAAAAACGCCTCGATGTCCTCGAGGACAGCCTCAACTCCATCCTCATCCGTCTGTCCGCCCGTGACCTGACCGACGAGATCAACAATGAGGTCAACGAGATCCTCTACTGCATCCGCGAGTTCGAGCGGATCGGCGACTACGGCGTCAACATGGTCAACAATGCGAAGTCCATGGTCGAGCGGAAAGTCGTGTTCTCCGACAACGCCTACAAAGAGATCGCCGTCCTGAATTCCGCGGTCCGGCAGATCCTGCAGATCACCGTCGACGCCTTCGAGAACGACGACGTGGCCCTTGCCGCCAAGGTCGAGCCCCTCGAGCAGGTCATCGACAACCTGACGGAGACCATCAAGGCCCGCCACATCGACCGTCTTCGTTACGGCGACTGCCGCGGCGACACCGGTATCGTCCTCGACGACTATGTCACCTTCTGTTCCCGTGTGTCGGACCACTGCTCCAATGCCGCGGTCACCATCATCCAGACCCGCAACGCGAGCCGCGATGCGCACAAGTACCTCAACAAGCTCAAGAAAGGCAACGACGCCGAGTACCAGAGGAGCTACGCGGACTTCGAAGAGACGTTCCAGCTTCCCGCCTATGTCTGGAAGAAGGACAAGAAAAAGGCGGAAGCCGCCGCGAAGGAGAAGGCAAACGCCGCTCCTGCCAAAGCGTGACACTTCCCATAAAACAGAAACAGCCTGCATCAAACGATGCAGGCTGTTTTTTTCGTCAGAGGACCGTTCGTCAGCCGATGGTACCGGTCGTGGTATACACGGTGGTCGCGGCGGTCGTGTAAGCGGTCGTTGCGGAATACGTGGGTGCTGCGGTCGTGCTCACGGTAGTCGCAGCAGTCGTCGTAGTCGTGGAGGCCGTGGCAGCGGCTTCCGAGCCGGCTTTGTAGTAGATCCAGGCGTTCTTCGTCTGGTTCGAGAGCGTCTGGTAATCCCAGAGCTTGCTCGAGTTCGTGTAGCTGAACGGGTCGTTGACCTGGAACTTGCCGTTCTTGTAGCCGTAGAGGACGATGAAGTGTCCGCTGTGGACCGTGAAGTCGCCTTTGCCGACAGACAGGATGATCATGCCGCCCTTTTCGAGGGCATCTTTCATCTGTTCTTCGGTGTACTTGTACTGGGACGTCACGGCAAGGCCGTAATGCTGAGCACCTTCCGTCATCAGGGTCCAGGCGGTACCGACGTTGTTCACATAGTGGCCGTTCTGCATGGCGTACTGTGCCACGTTGAAGGGGTCGATCTGGGTGTTTCTCGTGAGGCCGTAGCCGACCATCGCAAGAGCGGTGGGTCCGCAGCCGGAGATGGCCATGGCGCTGTCACCGTACTTCGCATAGCCCCAGCGTTTGTCCCACTGGACGAAGAGCGGATGCGCCGACTTTTTCTCGGCTGCCGTCAGGCCGCCGTGGCCGACGGGTTCGGTCTTCAGGTAATCGGCGACGAAGTCGAGGATCTCGGGGTTCATCTCGAGGTCATCGATGAGGTACTCGGGGTAGTCCTCTTTGTGCGCCATGATGTTCTTGTACTTTTCGCTGTTCCGGAGCATGTCCTTTTCCTCATCGGTCAGGACACGGGCGGTGCCGACGTTGGCCGTCGTGGACTCGGACGTGGCGACCGCGGAGGTCTTGAGGCCGGTCCCCTTCTGTGCCTGGCGGTGCTGGACGAGTTTGACGAGGCCGAAGATGGCTGCCGCCAGAACCAGGAGTGCCAGGAGGATGATGAGCACTTCCTTCACCCTTGAGGGCCCGCGGTTCGGTCGACGGGTCATAGAGGAGCCTCTGCCGGCATAGTCTTTGCTGTAGCCGCTGGCATAGTACCCGGTCCGGGTGCTGGTGGTTTTCTTACGACTCATAGGGAACCTTCTTTCTGTTACCGGAATGTTTAACTACTATAACGCGAAGTACATAAAATTGCAACCGAAACGACCCGCAGAGAGTCCTACGGGTCGTGAAGTTTATGGTTGAATTGTGTGTTTGATCAGCGTTCGTTACGCTTTGGTGATCCAGGTCAGCTGGACCCAGCCGGTGAGGCCGTTGTAAACGATCTTACCCATGCCGTTCGAGATGTCAGAGACATAGACGCGGGTGTCGTCCGGGACCTTGCCGAGGATGCTGGCAGAGGCGCGGTCGGAAGAACGCATGTTGAGGTTGCTGCCGTCCGCGTCGACTTTGTAATAGCCGGTACCGCTCTTGGCAGTGCCAAAGCCGTTGGTCTTGGAGCCGCCGCCGACACCGAGGTAGACATAACCGCGGATGCCGCCGTAGAGGCCTGCAAGAGACGAAACGGGAAGCGTACGGATGACGCAGTAGCCGTGTGCCGGGTCGGAGATGGGAGTGGCGCCTTCACTGATGGTGGCGGTGTCACCGTTGATCTCCTCGACAACGAACACGTGGTTCGGGTAAATGGCGAGGGACTTCGCACGGGGCTGGCTTCCTCTGGTGAAGCCGTACAGTGCGTACTTGGAGTTCAGCCAGTTGGCCGGACCGTGGATGATGATGTTCTTGCCGGTGAGTTCTCTCGCACGGGAAGAAGCGAACCAGGCACAGCCACCTCTGCGGTATGCGACACTGGTGGTCGTGGCGAGGTTGGTGTACGGTGCTGCGTTGATATTGATGTAGATGCCGTTGAGGCCGTTGTTCATGATGCCTGCAGAGCAGCTCGCCTGTGCCTTGTTGCCCGTCATGTTGACGACGCCGATGGTCAGGCCGACCAGAAGAACGAAAGTAATGATGATAGAGATGAGCTTGCTCTTTTTGATATGTTTGATGTCCATATTTCCTCCTCGGAAATTACAAAAGAGTTACAACGTGTTACATTTTAATGATTCACGTCAGAAAAATCAACCCCAATTTGTAATTTTTGGGACCCTTTTACGGGAAACACATGGTGTTTCACGGGCATTTGGGGCAATGTGCACAAGGAAACGGACATTTTTTGAAACATTTTACCATAGTAAAGCGAAACGGCCACCGGAAAACCGGTGACCGTTTTGTAACTTTTTGGCTCTTTATAATATAAATAATAATTATAAATACACTACTGAAACAATTATAAAGGAGCAGGACTCAGTCGAGCTTCATGTCCCCTTCTTTGACCCATCCGATCTTTTTCAGACCGAAGTTGATGAGCGGACAGAGGACGGCAGGAAGGACGAAACAGATGAGTACGAGGCCGGTCCAGTCCATCGCGGTGATGGCCGCTTTGGTGCCGGCGGCAATATCGCTTACCCAGCCGGTGTAAACACCGATCTGACCGACGAGACCGCAGGTGCCCATACCGGAGGAGACCGGTGTGCCGTTCATCTGCATCTTGAAGACGCAGGTGGCAAGGGGTCCTGTGATGGCAGAGGTCACGATGGGCGCGATCCAGATCCGCGGGTTCTTCACGATGTTGCCCATCTGGAGCATGGAGGTGCCGATGCCCTGGGACACCAGTCCTCCCCACTTGTTCTCCGGGAACGACATGAACGCGAATCCGACCATCTGAGCACAGCAGCCTGCGACGGCAGCGCCGCCGGCGAGGCCGGTGAGGCCCAGTGCCGCGCAGATGGCGGCGGAAGAGATCGGCAGGGTCAGTGCCATACCGACGAGAACAGACACGAGGATGCCCATCAGGAAGGGCTGCAGGTTGGTCGCCCACATGATGAGGTCGCCGACCCACATGGCCGCTTTGCCGAGGGCCGGTGCCCACCAGGCGGCCAGGCCGACGCCTACGCCGATGGTGACGAGCGGTGTGACCAGGATGTCGACCTTCGTCTCCTTGGAGACCAGTTTACCGAACTCGGACGCCAGGATGGCGATGACGAGAACGGCCAGCGGTCCGCCCGCTCCGCCGAGCGCGTTGGCGGCAAAGCCGACAACGATCAGCGAAAACAGGACGAGAGGCGGAGACTTCAGCGCGTAGCCGATGGCAGCCGCCATGGCGGGGCCCGCCATCGCCGTGCACAGGGACGCCACACTGTATTCCGCCGCGCCGACCGTAGCGATCGTCTTCACGAGGAAACTGAGCGCGGAGAACTGGGTCCCCAGCGTCGACAGGATGGTGCCCACCAGGAGCGTGCAGAAGAGACCCTGTGCCATGGCACCGAGTGCGTCGATGCCATAGCGTCTCAGAGAGATCTCAATGTCTTTTTTCTCTAAAAATGCCTTGACCTTACCGGTCGTCATCTGTTTCTCTTCATCCATAATGTTCTCAGCCTATCTTTTCAAAGTCGGCGACACCATGTTTGCACAGCGGGCAGATGAAGTCGTCGGGCAGCTCATCGCCTTCATAGATGTAGCCGCAGACGACGCAGACCCAGCCCTGTTTGCCTTCGGTGTCGGGAGCCGGTTTGATGTGCTTCTGATAGTAGGTGTAAGTGGCGGTCTCTTCGGTGCCAAGAACACGGGCTTCCTCGACGGTGCAGATGAACATGCCATGGGTGTCGAGGTCGACATACTGCTCGACCTTCAGGGACATGACCGCGTTGATGTACATCGGAAGGAAGATGAGGCCGTTATCGGTACGGGGCAGGTCGCCCATGCCGGCGAACTTGTCGACATCGCGGCCGGACTGGAAGCCGTACTGTTTGAAGATGCTGAACGGAGTCTCGACCGTCAGGCAGTTGACGTTCATGATGCCCGTCTGTTTGACGATGTCGTGGGAATAGTTCTTCTTGTTGATGCAGACCGCGATGCGGTTCGGGTCGTCGGTGACCTGAGTGACCGTGTTGACGATGACACCGTTGTCCTTCTTGCCGTCGTTAGTGGTGACGACATAGAGGCCGTAGCCGATCTTGAACAGAGCGGTGAGGTCGTTCTTGGTGGCCATCTCTTCGTGGCGCTCCTGGTAGTCCATGGTCAGTTCTTCGACCAGGCCGTCCATCTGAGCCTCGTTCTCTTCGTTCATGGAGGAGAGGATCTTGACGGTGTTCTTGCACCAGACGATGTCCTTCTGGCCTTCGAGCATCTTCTTCATGGTCTTCGCGGCGAGCGGAGCCCAGGAACCGTTCTCGATGAGACCGATGTGTTTCTTCTGGAAGTTGCGCTCGGTCAGGTGGTCGATGAACGTCTTCATGAACGGGAAGATGTCCGCGTTGTAGGTGGTGGTGGCGAGGACGATCTTACCATAGCGGAACGCGTCTTCGACACATTCGGCCATGTCTTCACGGGCAAGGTCGTTGACGACGACTTTCGGGCAGCCCTTCTCTTCGAGCTTCTTCGCGAGTTTCTCGACCGCTTTCTTGGTGTGGCCGTAGACGGAAGTGTAGAAGATGGCGACGCCTTCGGTCTCAACTTCATAAGAGGACCAGATGTCGTACAGGTTGATGTAGTAGCTGAGGTCGCCCTTCAGGACCGGACCGTGCAGGGAGCAGATGGTCTCGATCTCGAGGCCGGCAGCCTTCTTCAGGACGTTCTGGACCTGCTGGCCGTACTTGCCGACGATACCGATGTAGTAGCGTCTTGCCTCGCATGCCCAGTCTTCCTCGACGTCGTTGGCGCCGAACTTGCCGAAGCCGTCGGCCGCGAAGAGGACCTTGTCATAGGCGTCGTAAGTCATCATGACTTCCGGCCAGTGGACCATGGGAGCCGCGACGAACGCGAGTTCATGCTTGCCGAGGTTCAGGGTGTCGCCCTCTTTGATCTCGAGTTTCTTGTCCTCGGGGATCTCCTTCTCCTCATGGAAGTTGTGGAGCATGGTGAAAGCCTTCGCGGAAGCGACGACCGTGACGTCCGGATATGTGTTCAGGAACGCCATGATGGAGCCGGAGTGGTCGCATTCCATGTGCTGGATGATGAGGTAGTCCGGTTTCCGGGCGCCGAAGACTTTGGCCAGGTTGTCGAGCCACTCTTTCGTGAAGTGCTTGTCGACAGTATCCATGACGGCGATCTTCTCGTCGCAGATGACATAGGAGTTGTATGCCATGCCGTTCGGGACGACATACTGACCTTCGAAGAGGTCGATTTCATGGTCATTTACGCCAACATATTTGATGTCGGCAGAGACGGTCATAGTACGATCTTCCATAATGTTTGTTACCTTTCTTTGCTTGAAAATTCAGATGGGATTTCTGATTGCTTAACTAGTTTAACATAACGTCCGTCAGCCGCCAATGACTTTGTTGACGACGTCGAGGAGTTTCGCGTTCTCCGGCAGGACGGCGGCTCCGTAGTGCTGGCCGGCGAACCGGTCGGGCAGGATCTTCGTGGACGCGTCATCGTACCCGTTCAGGATGCTGACGTCGACCGCGATAACATCGATGTCGCCCTTTTTGAGTGCCTTGTAGAGGGCCTCATAGGAGCTGTAGGACGTGAACTGCGGGTTGACCTTCAGCTGGTTCGCTGTGGCGATGTACTCCATCATGTCGTGACGGGTCGTCGAGTTTCTGGCGACACCCACGATCTTGCCGTCGAGGTCGGCCAGGGACTTGATGTTCTTCGTGCCGAGGGAGTTGCTGTCCTCCGGCGTGTAGCGGACCATCAGACCGATGTAGCTCGTGTAGTAGGAGTCGGAGAGAGCGAACTCTTTCGCGCGCTCCTTCGTCTTCGTGTACGTCGCGAGCATGAGGTCGATGTCGCCGTTGCGAAGTTTCTCTTCGCGGTCCGCGACCGTGACGCCGACGAGTTTGACTTTGTCGCCGAGTTCACTGCGGTTCACGCCGAAGAGTTCACAGCCGATGTTGTAGGCCAGTTCGACTTCGAGACCGGACCACTCCCCCGTCTTCTCATCGTAGTACGAGAGTTCGGGGACGTCGGTCTTGACTCCGACGACGATCTGCCCTTTTTCCTTCAGCTCTTCGAGATAGGACTCATTGACCTTGACGGGCGTTGTCGTGGTCTCTTCGGTCGGCTCTTTCGGTTTGCAGCCCGCAAACAACGCGAAGCACATCGCCAAAAGGAGCGCGACCGCGAACATGCGTTTACAGGGTGAGTTCCGGAACATCTTCTTTCACCTCCGAGGAGTTGAACACATCCTTGTCGAGGGACTTGTTCTGGTGAGCGACGATGGTGGTGACCACGGCATCGCCGGTGATGTTGACGGCGGTCCGCATCATGTCGAGGATCCGGTCGACGCCCATGATGAGGGCGATGGCTTCGACGGGGATGCCGACGGACGCGAAGACCATGGACAGGGTGACGAGACCGACGGACGGGATGCCGGCGGTACCGATGGACGCCAGCGTTGCGGTGGCGATGACGGTCAGGTATCCGGAGATGCCGAGGTCGATGCCGTAGGCCTGGGCCGCGAAGACGACCGCGACACCCTGCATGATGGAGGTACCATCCATGTTGACGGTGGCACCGAGCGGGATGGTGAACGAGGAGACTCTCCGGTCGACACCGATCTTCTCTTCGAGGGTCTCGATGTTGAGCGGGATGGTCGCGTTAGAAGTCGAGGTCGAGAACGCGAACGCGATGACCGGGAAGAACTTCTTGAGGAAACGCAGCGGGTTCAGTCTGGTAAAGACGAACAGGAGCAGCATGTAGACGATGAGCAGCTGGATGCCGAGGCCTGTGGTGACGGAACCCATGTACTTGAGCAGCGGGATGAACGCGTCGAAGCCCAGGTTCGAGAACGTGCGGGCGATCATGCAGAAGACACCGATGGGCGCGAACTTCATGACGAGGTTCGTCATCTCCATCATGAGGTCGTTGGCCTGGGTCAGGAAGTTGGCGATGACCGAGCCGCGCTCTTTCATCTTCGCGAGCAGGATGCCCACGAGCAGGGCGAACAGGATGACCTGGAGCATGGTGCCCTGTGCCAGGGAGGCGAAGGGGTTCTCCGGGATGATGTTGAGGATGGTGTCGACGGCCGAGGTGCTCTCTGCGACCGTGACTTCGCTGCCGGCGATGGATGACATGTCGAGGCCGATGCCGGGGCGGATTACGAGCGCCGTACAGATGGCGACCGTGACCGCCAGAGCGGTGGTGCACAGGTAGAACACGATGGTCTTACCGCCGACTTTCCCGAGGGTCTTGGTGTCTCCGATGGAGGAGGAACCGGTGACCAGGGAGCAGAAGACGAGGGGTACGACCAGCATCTTCATGAGGCGGATGAAGCCCTGACCGATGACATAGAAGATGCCTTCGACGAAGATGGTGTCCCGGACGTAGCTCGTCGGGATGAACAGGTTGAAGATGATACCGACGATGAGACCGCCGATGAGGCCGATGAAGATCTGAGAAGTCAGGCCCAGTTTTTTACGGGGTTTCTTCTCCTTCGGCGCAGTCATGACTTTTTCTTCTGCCATTTACTTCGCCTCCCTGTGTCTCTGGACGTAGGCATCAAAATCGTCGGTCCAGTGGGGCATCTCGTAGATGCCGGTCATTTTCATCATGAGGTTTTCGAGCAGGGTCGACATGGACTTCTCGCCGGCGAACACGCCTTCCGCAAGCCGCTCGTCATAGCCGAAGGACTTGAGGATGTACTGTGCGAAGGAACGGCGGGAGCAGGAGCCCTCGCAGGATGCGTGGTAGATGCCGTACTCGGTACGGTCGATCATCAGCTCGACGAACTTCGCGAGGGTCAGCGCGCTGGTGGGGGTCGAGATGACATCCATCGGCACTTCGAAGGACTCGCCCTTCTTCGCGTGGTCGAGGACCTTCGTCATGAAGTCGTCTCCCCCGGTGCCGTAGACCCAGGAGCTGCGGATGATGAGGTGCTTCGGGTTCAGTTCCCGAACGAAGCTCTCACCGGCCAGTTTGGACTTTCCGTAGACGGTCTTCGGGGTCGGGATCTCGAACTCGGTGAGCCGGATGCCGCTCTTGCCTTCGAAGACATCGTCCGTGGACATCTGGATGATCTTCGCGTTGACGCGCTGCGTGGCCATCGCGAGGTTGCGGGCTCCCAAGGTGTTGATCTTGAATGCTTCGACCATGTCCTTCTCACATTCGTCGGGGTCAGACATGCTCGCGCAGTTGATGACGACCGTCGGATGGTAGACGTCCATCGCCGCGTCGACCGCTGCCATGTCGGTGATGTCGACTTCGGCCTTGTCGGTCCCGATGACTTTGTTGTCGATGTCCTGGCTGAGCAGCTGTACGAGCGCACTGCCGAGGCGACCTTCCGCACCGGTGACCCAGATGGTATTTTTGGTCATGATTATCACTCCTGTCTGGCTTGAAACGTCCCGAAAAAATGGGCATAATATCAGATTCATTTTAACATATAAAAGGAGCCCGCCACAATCGGCAGACTCCATAAGGTTTTTCTTGTTTTTTTGACAACGTGGGCGATGCACTTCTGCTGCTCGCCGTTACCAGCCCGCAAGTTCGCCCTTTTGCATCGCGACTATGATCTTTTGAGGGAGCCCGGGGTACATCGCCTCCAGGTCCCGGACCAGGCTGTCCACGTTAGCACGCTCCGTTTTGTGGGCGATGGGACAGACGTTTTTCACGATGGGGAGGTTTTGGCGATTTACGGCGTTGAGGATCTCCTGCTCCGGGGCAAAGATGAGCGGCCGGATCATGGTGAGGTCCTTGCGGGACAGGTACGTGACCGGCTTGAAACAGTCGATGGTGCCGAGGTCGAGGAGGTTCATGAAGAACGTGTTGACCGCGTCGTCCCGGTGGTGGCCGAGGGCGAGTTTGTTACAGCCCAGTTCCTTCGCGAGCGTGTGGAGACGGCCCCGTCGCAGGTTCGCGCAGAGGCTGCAGGGGTTCTTCTCGTCTCTGGTCTCGAAGACCACGTGGCCGATGTTTGTCTTGTCCACGATGTACTCGACATCGAGTTCTTTGCACATGTCGACGATGGGCGTATAGTCCATGCCGGCGCCGTCGAAGCCCGGGTCCAGCGTGATGCCGACGACTTCGAACGGCTTCGGATAGTACCGGCGCATCTGGGCGAGACAGTAGAGGAGCACCACAGAATCCTTGCCGCCCGACACCCCGACCGCGACCTTGTCGCCGTCTTCGATCATGCCGTACCGGTCCATGGCGCTGCGCATGTACCCCTGGATCTTCTGCATGCTCTCCCCTCCTTCTCGGTTCATCAGGCTTCTATTATAATCAAAGTAACTTTTCCTTGCAATTACCCGCTGTTTACGGTAAAGTATTACATGTTCTTGGTTGATTAGCTCAGCTGGTTAGAGCGCTCGCCTCACATGCGAGAGGTCAACGGTTCGAGTCCGTTATCGACCACCAAAACAAAAGGGGCCGTGTCAAAATGGTGTAGTCACCATCTTGGCTCGGCCCTTCTTCT
>R21__coassemble_289_pt1 | contig 43009 bp, 37 predicted proteins | sample R21__metabat2_low_PE_053 | metagenome-assembled genome bin R21 | reverse complement strand
CGCTCTGGGTGCCGCCGAATATGCCCGCCAGAAGGGCCAGGCTGCCTAAGGAGGAATCACTACATGAAAAAACTGTTTGGTTTTTGTTTCAAAGTCATCAAGATCCTGTTGATCGTGGTCGGCGTTCTCTTCGTCGTCTATTTCTGGAATCTTGATATGAAGCTGATGGGATGGCTTTACAAGAAAGTCAACATCCTGTTCGACCGGAAAGAAACAGACATCCAGTTCTAAATGCCTGTTAACGGAACGGTGTTTGTGCGGTATAATGTTACTATCGAATTTATGGAAAGGAGAACGGACAAATGAGTTGTAATAGTTGCCCGGACGCCCACACCCATCACCATGAGGACCTGGAAGCGGTCGCTCTTCTGAAGTACATGATCGACCACAACAAACACCATGCCGATGAGCTCTACGATATCGCCAACAAGCTGGACGGCACGGCCAAGGAACTGGTCCATGCCGCGGTCATCGACTATGAGACCGGCACGTCCAAACTGGAAAAGGCACTGAAGGCACTGGAGGGCTGAGTATGTGTTTGTCAACGGTATATAAAATGACCGAAAAAGAGCCGGTCCTGTTCTGCAAGAACATCCAGTCGGTGGATGTCTCTCCGGCGGACGGGAAACTGACCTTCACGGACATCCTCGGCATCCGCTATGAGGCCCTCGCCACCATTCAGAAGGTGGACCTCATCGAAAACGTTATCGAAATCTGTGAAACCGCAGAAGCATAAAGGAAGTGTAAGCAAATGAAAGAGGAGTATAACGCTCTATTCACCCCGTGGAAGATCGGCAATGTCGAGATCAAGAACCGCATCGTCCTTGCTCCCATGGGTGGTACGTGCATCTTCGGGTGGACGGAACCCAACCATTTCGACAAGGAAGCTGCCTGGCTCCTGAAGACCATCGCCGAGAACAACTGCGGCCTGGTCCTGCCCGGCATCGCCCCCGTCAAGGACATCCTCGGCGGCGCATGGCTGTACCAGCACAAGTGGAAATTCGACCAGCTCAAGGAGTTCATGGATGAGTTCCACAAGACCGGCGCCAAGATGTTCATCCAGATGACCGCCGGCTTCGGCCGCGCCATGGCTCTGACCGAGATGATGACCATGCTCGGTAAGAACGACATCATCAACAAGATCGCCAGCCCCATCATGGACCCGCAGTACCTGACGGCCGCTCCGTCGCCGACCCCGAACCGCTGGACCGACAAGATGGAGGCCAAGGCCCTCACGAAGAAACAGATCGACGACATCATCTACGCGTTCGGCGAGACCGCCCGTCTCATCAAGGAAGCCGGCGTCGACGGTGTCGAGGTCCACGCAGTCCACGAAGGTTACCTGCTCGACCAGTTCACCCTTCCGTACTGTAACTTCCGTACCGACGAATACGGCGGATCCTTCGAGAACCGTTACCGTTTCGCGGTCGAGATCGTCAAAGAGATCAAGAGCAAATGCGGTGACGACTTCCCGGTCTCCCTGCGTTACTCCGTCGTCTCCAAGACCAAGGGCTACCGCTCCGGCGCCATGCCCGGCGAAGACTACATCGAAGTCGGCCGCGATATGGCAGAGTCCGAGCGCGCCATCAAGTACCTGTCCGACGCAGGCTATGACATGTTCAACTGCGACAACGGTACCTACGACGCCTGGTACTGGGCACATCCGCCGCAGTACATGCCGAACAACTGCTGCCTCGAAGATGTCACACACATCCAGAAGTTCACGGACAAACCCTGTGTCTGTGCCGGTAAGATGCAGCCCGCGGTCGGCGCGAAGGCCATCGCGGAGGGCAAGATCGCCGCTATGGCCGTCGGCCGTCAGTTCCTCGCCGACCCCGAATGGGTCACCAAGATGATCAACGACCAGGAAGACGACATCCGTCCCTGCATCCACTGTCATTCCGGCTGCTTCGACCTCACGAAGCACGAGGGTTCCGACAACGATCAGGACCTGTCCCACTCCATGAACATGTGCAACTGCGCCGTCAACCCGCGGTCCATGCAGCACAACAAGTACAAGATCGTCCCGACCAAACATCCGAAGAACGTTGCCGTCATCGGCGGCGGTATCGGCGGTATGGAAGCGGCCCGCGTCCTGAAACTGCGCGGCCACAACCCGACCATCTATGAGAAGACCGGCGAGCTCGGCGGTGTGTTCATCGCGGCAGCGGCTCCGGACTTCAAGGACAACGACAAGGCGCTCATCGCCTGGTTCAAGAAGCAGATGGCCGACCTGAACATCCCGATCCAGTACAACACGGAGATCACCGACCTCAGCAAGCTCAACGCCGACGCCATCGTCGTCGCGACCGGTTCGGTCGAGAAGCGCCTTCCCATCCCGGGAGCCGAGCGCGCCATGACCGCGGTCGAGTACCTGCTCGGTGAAAAAGAAGTCGGCGAGAACGTCGTCATCATCGGCGGCGGCCTGACCGGCTGCGAGATCGCCCTCGACCTTCACAAGAAGGGCAAGAACCCGCAGATCGTCGAGATGCAGAACGACCTCATGGCCGTCAAGAACCTGTGCCTTGCGAACACCTCCTTCCTGCGCGACTACTTCAAGTGCTATGACGTCCCGGTCTTCCTCGAGTCCGGCGTCAAGGAGATCGGCGACGACTATGTCATCGTCGAGAAGAAGAACAAGGAACGGGTCAAACTTCCGGCCGACAGCATCATCATGTCCATCGGCTACAAGTCGACCCCGATCGTCGAACCCGGTTACAACCTCGGCATCGGTCCCGTCAACATCCCCGTCCCGGACGTCTGCAAGCCGGTCGTCGGGAAAGTCGATGAGATCGTCAAGGAACTCCTCGGCCCGCTGGTCCCGGTCAACACCGAGACGACGGTCGCAGGCAAGACCGTTTACACCGTCGGCGACGCGAACAAAGTCGCGAACATCAAGGCGGCCATCTGGGGCGCCTGGGATGTCGGTATGAAGATCTGATCCGTACATCCCCAAAGCCGTTTTGAAGCACATGACCTCTTCCGGACCCTCCGGAGGAGGTCATTTTTTGTCTGCTTTTAGACTTTTTTAAGACACTTTTGTTTACTTCTCTTCACATTTGTGTTTAAATAATTAATAATATTAAAGTTCTTGACATGTGTGCCTCTTTAAGTTGGATTAAGGAAACCGTCCTACAATCCCTTTCAAGAGGAAGACAGGAGGATCAGAGCATGAGCAACGGAAAAATCCTGGTCGTAGATGACGACAAAAACATCTGCGAACTCCTCGGATTGTACCTCGAAAATGAAGGGTATAACGTCTACAGCGTGAACGATGGCGAGTCTGCCGTTCGCGAGTTCCAGACGTTCCAGCCCGACCTTGTCATCCTCGACATCATGCTGCCCCGTATGGACGGCTGGCAGGTCTGCCGGGAGATCCGCAAGGTCTCGGAAAAACCCATCATCATGGTTACCGCCAAGGGCGAGACCTTCGACAAGGTCCTGGGACTCGAACTGGGTGCCGACGACTACATCGTCAAACCCTTCGACCCGAAAGAGATCGTCGCCCGCATCAAAGCGGTCCTGCGTCGGACACATGTTTCCGCCGCGACGGAGAGAAAACTCGTCGAGTACGACAAGCTCTCCATCAATCTCACGAACTATGAGATGAAGGTCGACGGCAAGATCGTCAACACTCCGCCGAAAGAACTGGAACTCATTTTCCACCTCGCCAGCAACCCGAACCACGTCTTCACGAGAGACCAGCTCCTCGATGAGGTCTGGGGCTTCGATTATTATGGCGATTCCCGCACCGTAGACGTCCACATCAAGCGGCTTCGTGAAAAACTCGAAGGTGTTTCCGACAAATGGGCGCTGAAGACGGTCTGGGGCGTCGGATACAAGTTCGATACGGCAGAATAACACTCTATGAAGAATTCAAACGACACGAAGAAACCCATGCGCCGGAAGTACAATCTGTTCTTCCGTTACATGGGGTTCTCCATTGCCAGCGTTACCATCAGTTTCCTGGTGCTTTACATCATCTTCCTGATGTTCGTCTCCGGGAACTGGAACAACGACCGCATGGACGTCCTCCAGTCGAATGCCATGGTCATCGCCGAAAAGACGGCTTCCCTGATGTCCAATGACGTGACGGAACAGGATTCCTACGAGTCCGCGCTGGCTCTGGCCGATACTCTGAACACGGTCTCCGACACCATCGAAGCGGACGTGTTCCTCTGTGACGCGGAAGGCCGGCTGGTCCTCTGCCGCCACATGGTCGACACCCAGACCCATACGCTGCATGCCGGCGAATGTGAGACCCACAGCGGGTTTACCATGCCGTCTTCCATCCTGAACAAGACGTCCGGCAACGGTTACAGTACCGTCGCTTCTCTGCCGAAGCCCTTCAGCGGCGCGAAGCAGGTCATCGGCGGCGCACAGATCATCCGCAGCGGCATGCCCTCGGGTTACGTCTATGCCATCGCCACGTCCTACAACATCATTTCTCCCTATTCCAAAAACCTGACGAGGATGTTCGTCATCGCGGCTCTCATCTCGCTCATCATCATGATCCTGCTGTCCTACGTGTTCGCGGCACAGCTGGTCCGGCCGATGGAAAAGATGTCCCGCCTCACGAAGCAGTACTCGAAGGGCAACTTCTCGGAACGCCTCGAAGTCCGGGGCGCCAAGGAGCAGCAGGAACTGGCGGAGTCTCTGAACGACATGGCAACGTCCCTGTCCGTGATCGAGGACTCCCGTAAGAGTTTCATCGCGAATGTCTCCCACGAACTGAAGACCCCGATGACCACCATCGGCGGATTCGTGGACGGCATCCTCGACGGGACCATCCCGCCCTCGGAGGAACGCCGATACCTCGGCATCGTCTCGAGCGAGATCAAACGGCTCGCCCGGCTGGTCGTCACCATGCTGACGCTGTCCAAGATCGAAGCGGGGGAGGAGAACCTCCACTACTCGACGACCGACCTCAACCAGCTGCTGTTCACGGCTCTTCTGAGCTTTGAAAGCGCGGTCGACGAAGGCGGTCTCGTCATCGAAGGCTTCGAAGACCTGCCCCACATCAAGGTGCAGGCGGACTCGGAACTCCTGTTCCAGGTCGCATACAACCTCTTCGACAACGCCGTCAAGTTCACGAACAAGGGCGGCACCATCCGGGTCGGCATGGAGGAGACGGACGGGCGCGCGCTCATCAGCATCTCCAATACCGGCAAAGGCATCCCGGAAGAAGAGATCCACCGCATCTTCGAGCGGTTCTACAAAGTCGATAAATCCAGAAGCGAACATGTCAAGGGCGTCGGCCTCGGCCTGAACCTCGCTCAGGACATCGTGGAACTCCACGGCGGCGACATCTACGCCGAAAGTGAACCCGGCGGGTTCACGAGTTTCCGGTTCTGGATCCCCATAGAAAAAACTACAGATCCACAGGAGTGATAACCCATGGAAGACAACAAGAAAAAGAGCAGCGGCTCGAAAGTGTTCCTGGCACTGCTCATCGCCATCCTCCTCATCGTCGGCATCGCGATCGGCGTTGCCTATGTCGGACGGGACGCCAGAGAAGCTCAGGCGGCCAAAACGACGACGACCAAGGACACCCGCAACTCCATCAACATCGGAGACACGCGGACCTACGATGAAGAGAACACCGACGGTGCCCTGACGAGCGTCGAGATCGCGCAGAAGTGCAAGCCCTCCGTCATCGCGGTCATGGTCTACCAGCCGAACGGTGACAAGTACGGAGAAGGCTCCGGCGTCGTCATGAGTGTCGATGAAAAGGCCGGCTACTCCTATGTCGTCACCTGCGCCCATATCGTCGATACCGCCAACACGACCCTGAAAGTCCAGCTCGAGGACGGCACGCAGTACAACGCGAGCCTCGTCGGCTATGACAACCGTACCGACATCGGTGTCCTTCAGGTCAAGACCACGAAACTGGAAGCGGCCGAATTCGGCGACTCCACGGTCCTGAAAGTCGGTGAACCGGTCTATGCGATCGGCAACCCCGGCGGCACTGCCTTCTACGGTTCTGTCACCTCCGGTATCATCTCCGCCATCGACCGTCCCACCAGCAGCAATGAGAGCGGCTACACGATGGAGTGCATCCAGCACGACGCGGCCATCAACCCCGGCAACTCCGGCGGTGCCCTCATCAACAGCTACGGCCAGGTCATCGGCATCAACTCCTCGAAGATCGCTTCGGAAGAGTTCGAAGGCATGGGCTTCGCGGTCCCGATCAACGTCGCCAAGAGTGTCGTCGACGACATCCTGAAGAGCGGTTACGTCACCGGCCGTGCCAAACTCGGCATCCGTTACGTCCCGGTCTCCGAGAACTCCACCTACGCGCAGATCGCGAAGACGAACAAGCTGCCGTCCGGCTCCATCGTCATTGCGGCGATCAACGATGACAGCGCTCTGACCGGCACGAAAGCCGTCGCGGGCGACATCATCACCGCCGTCAACGGGGAAGACCTCGAGAAGTCCGGCGACCTCCTGAAGGCGGTCGAAGAAGCAGACCCCGGCGATATCCTGACCCTGTCCATCGCCCACGTGGAAGAGGACTACAGCATCACCACCTTCACCGTGAAAGCGACCCTTCAGGAAGACAAGGGGAACACGGCCGAAGAAACGACGCAGAGAGAATCCACCACCCGGTTCTACTTCAATCCGTTCCAGTAAGCCGTCGGAATAACACAAAAAGTTTTTCAGATTAATTTAAGAAAATGGGGCTCGATGTCTTTTCGAGCCCCTGTTTTTGTGTTATCATGTGGGATGAAAGAGGTGAGTAGAGTGGGCGAACACAGGGACAACCCCATTTCCGTCCGTTCGAAACGACGCATAACCGATGCTCTTCTGGAACTCATGCAGGTTACTCCGTTCTCGAAGATCTCGATCAAGGACATCGTTGACCGGGCAGGACTGACCCGGCAGACGTTCTATCACAACTTCGAAACGAAGGAAGACGTTCTTCTCTGCCGAGTGGACGAACACTTTGAAGGGTTTCTCAAATACCTTTCGAAGAAAAAGATCAGCGACTATGAAGATGTCATCTGCTGCTTTTTCCGCTACTGGCAGGAACACGCCGACTTCGTGCACCTGCTGATGGAGAGCAATCAGGTCTATCTGCTGTCGTTGAAGATGCCCGGCTATTTCCAGACAGTCAAGAAACTCCATTTCGACAAGGCCGGCCTGACCGATGCGGAAGCACGGCTCTGGTACGCGTTCGTCAGCGGTGCTCTCGTGAGCACACTGGCGTCCTGGCTGACGGCTCCCGGCGGTCTTTCCGCCCGGGCACTGGCGAAACTGGTCCTGACGATGATGGACGGCACTATGCTGGAGAAGAGCCGCATCGAACCGGTAACGGAAGTATCAGAAATCATCGACCATTTGCAATCCGGATCGAAAAACGGATAACAGAAAAACGACAGGGAACACCTGTCGTTTTCTTTTTGTCCCGGGCCCGTTTGGGAAAGGGCATCTACTTGACAATTGACATCAGTCCTTTTTATAATATAAGGCGTGAAATTTTATAGAAGGGGGTGTATTTCTAGGTTTATGACACCTTTAGCCATTGCTTTAATCCTTGTCGCACTGATCGGTGGCGCCGTCGTCGGTTTCTTCTTCGGACAGGCACACCGGAAAAAGGTCGCAGAGGCCACCATCGGCTCTGCCAACCAGGAAGCGACTCGCATCATAAATCAGGCTCTTACCACTGCTGAGCAGAAAAAGAAAGAAGCCATTTTAGAAGCAAAAGACGAAATACACAAAACGCGGACCGAAACGGAACGCGAGCTGCGGGAACGCCGTACCGAGGTACAGCGTCAGGAACGCAGAAACATCCAGCGCGAGGAGAACCTCGACAAAAAGACCGCCACTCTTGAAAAGAGAGAGGAAAAACTCAACCAGAAACTCAAAGAAGCAGAGTCCAAGGTCGAGGAGGTCGAAGCACTCAAGAAGAGCCAGCTCGAGATCCTGGAAAAGATCTCCGGTCTCACCGAAGCCCAGGCCCGGGAACAGATCCTGAGCCAGATCGATGAAAAGCTGGACCACGAGAAAGCCACCCGCATCATGGAGGCGAAGGAACAGATCAAAGAACGTTCCGATGAACTCGCCAAAGAGATCGTCACCATCGCCATCCAGCGTTGTGCCGCAGAGCGGACCACGGACGCCACCGTCTCGGTCGTCTCTCTGCCGAACGACGAAATGAAGGGCCGTATCATCGGCCGTGAGGGCCGGAACATCCGCGCCATCGAGACCGTCACCGGCGTCGACCTCATCATCGACGACACTCCGGAGACCATCACCATTTCCTGCTTTGAGCCGGTCCGCCGGGAGATCGCCCGCCTGACCGTCGAACGTCTCATCCAGGACGGCCGCATCCATCCGGCCCGCATCGAAGAGACCTACGAAAAGGCCAAACGGGAAGTCAACCAGATCATCAAACAGACCGGTGAACGGGCTGTTCTGGATGCCGGCGTCACCGGCCTCCACCCCGAACTCATCAAACTGCTCGGTAAACTCCGTTACCGCACCAGCTACGGCCAGAACGTTCTGGACCATTCGCTGGAGGTCTGCTACATCGCGGGGCTCATCGCCTCGGAACTGGGCGCTGACGTCAAACAGGCGAGACGCGCCGGCCTGCTCCACGACATCGGTAAGGCCCTCGACCACGAGTTCGAAGGCTCCCATGTCACCCTCGGCGCAGATGCCGCGAAGAAGTACCGCGAAAGCGAAGCCGTTGTCCACGCCATCAAGGCGCACCACGGGGACATCGAAGCGAAGACCACCGTCGCCTTCATCGTACAGGCGGCCGATGCCATCTCCGCCGCCCGTCCCGGCGCCCGCCGCGAGAACATCGAGAACTACATCAAGCGTCTGGAGAAACTCGAAGAGATCGCCAACTCCTACGACGGAGTCGAGAACTCCTTCGCCATCCAGGCCGGTCGTGAGATCCGAGTCGTCGTCAAACCGGAAAAGGTCAACGACGATCAGATGGTCATCATCGCGCATGACATCGCACAGCGGATCGAAAGCGAAATGGAATATCCCGGACAGATCAAGATCCATGTCGTCAGGGAGAGCCGCGTAATGGACTACGCGAAATAACGAGACTACCAGAGAGGGTCTTTTCAGGGGGTTCCCGGAAAGACCCTTTTTGTCACCTTTTGGGAATGGGGACAGGCAGGCTATTATGATTAGAGTATTTGCGATCGGGGACGTCGTAGGTAAGACCGGTGTCGCATTCGTCCGTTCCGTCCTTCCGGCATTCCGCCGGACCGAGGGCGTGGACCTTTGCGTCATCAACGGAGAGAACGCGGCGGTCAGCAACGGCATCACCCCGGACCTCTGCGAAGAACTGTTCGTCAGCGGTGCCGATGTCATCACGACGGGCAACCATGTGTTCCGCCGGAAAGAACTGTACGATTACCTCGACGACAACGACTTCGTCCTCCGGCCGGCAAACTTCCCGGACAGCACGCCGGGCAAGGGCGTCTGTGTCGTGGACAAGGGCCGTTACCGGGTCGGGGTCATCAATCTTCTCGGCACGGTCTATATGGACCCGGTGGGCAATCCCTTTTCCGCCATCGAAAAACAGCTGAAAGAACTGTCCGACTGCAAGGTCCTGCTGGTGGACTTCCATGCGGAAGCCACATCCGAAAAACGCGCCATGGGCTTCTTCCTCGACGGGAAGGTGTCCGCCGTGTTCGGGACCCATACCCACGTGCCCACCGCCGACGAGCAGATCCTGCCGGGCGGCACGGGCTACATCACCGACCTCGGCATGACCGGGACAGAACAGTCGGTCCTCGGCGTAAAGCCGGAGATCATCATCGAAAAGTTCCGGACCAACATGCCCGCCCGCTTCGACTTCGCTGACGGCGACCCCGTGCTCTGCGGATGTCTCTTCGACATCGACGAAAAGACCGGGACCTGTGAACGGGTCGAGCGGATCTGTATCCGATAAGAAAGGAAGCACCTTTATGAAACGAGTCCAGCGAATCGTGCCCCGCATCTTTGCGTTCCTCATGGCCCTTTGCATGGTGCTGCTCCTTGCCGCCTGCAACCGGGGAGACGACACCGTCTCCAAAGAGAAGCCGGATACCCGGAAACCGGCCGGCGTCGCCGAGGATACCGACATCATCCTGCCCTATTCGAGAGAAGAGGGCGTGAACCCCTTCACCGGCACCAGCCTCATGAACGAGGCCATCATGCCCCTCATCTATGACGGGCTTTACACCATCGATGAACATTATGAGCCCTCCATGTCCCTCGTGGAAAACGTGACCGTCAACGGAACGACCCTCATGCTGACCATGAATTCGGAGCGGCGATTCAGTGACGGCTCGGTCATCACGGCCGACGACGTCGTATATTCCTACAACCTCGCGAAGGCGTCGACCTATTACGGGTCGCTCCTGAGCGGCATCGCCGACTGCACCGCAGGCGGCACCACGACGGTCAGCTTTACGCTGACAAAGCCCAACAAGTACATCGCCGCGAACCTCGTGTTCCCCGTGGTGAAGTCCGGGACCGCCGACAAGGCGGACAGCACGCCCATCGGCTCCGGCCGGTACGTCTACTCGCAGTATGACGCAGGCGGCGTGCTGAAGAAGAGCGACCAGTACGACGAGAAGTTCAAGGCGGAACAGATCTTCCTCATCAATGTCCCCGACAAGGAGACCCTGTTCAACAGCCTTTACATCGAATCGGTCAACGCCGCGGTCGATGACATCTCCGACGGCGAACTGCAGCGGATCACCGCGCAGACGACCGCCATGCCCCTCAACAATCTGCTCTTTGTCGGCATCCGGGAGAACGGCGCTCTGGCAGACGCCTCCGTCCGTCAGGCGATGAACGCCATCCTGGAGCGGAAGACCTTTGTCGAGTCCTGTCTCGGTGACTACGGCGTGGCGACGGACATCCCGCTGAACCCGGAGTGGTACGTCCTCGAAGAACTCAAGACCCAGTCGATGGACCGCGCGAAAGCCCGCGACCTGCTCGCCGAGAGCCTGCGGGACCAGCCGATCAAGATCGTCTCCATGACAGGCAATGCCCACAAGGAGCAGATCGCCTTTGAGCTGCAGAGAGAGCTCGTGGCAGCCGGGGTCCAGTGCGAAGTGGAACTCATGGAACCGGCGGTCTACCGGAGCGCGGTGAAGAGCGGCCTTTACGACCTCTATGTCGGCGAAATCCGGCTGACCAACGATATGGACATTTCGAGTGTCCTGGACGACAAGCAGCTGGAGAGCTCCTGGGCGTCCGTCCTGAGTGGCGCGTCCGACGGCGAGGCCTTCATGAAGGCGTTCAACAAACAGATGCCCTTCCTGACCATCGGGTTCCGCACCGGCGTCCTCGCCTACTCGAAGAACCTCGACACGGAAGTGAAGCCGCTGCCGGGTAACCCCTACGGCAATGTTTACCAGTGGAAAATGGGATAAAAAATAATTTGTCTGCAAAATTGAAATATGAAGGCGTGTGTGGTAGAATACCCTGAACACGTGAAAGGCAGGTACCGAAATGGTCAAATTCGAAAACCCGTTAGGGACCATCGAAATCAATGAAGAATACTTCTCGGAACTTCTCGGCAGCATCGTGCCCACCTGTTTCGGAGTCGTCGGCATGGCGAACAGCAACGCGTTCCAGGGCGTCCGGTCGTTCTTCGACCGCAAGACCCGCTATCTGGATCAGGGCGTCTCTGTCCGCAGAGAGCCCGACGGACTGGTCATCGAACTCCACATCGTCGTGACCTACGGCCTCAACATTTCGACCGTCGTTCGGAGTCTGGTCGAAAAAGTCCGCTACACCATCGAAGAGGTGACGGGCATGAATGTCAAGAAGGTCGACGTGTTCGTCGATTCCATGATTTCGTAAGGAGAGTGCGAAAGTTTTGATCAACGGAGCAGTATTTCGGGACGCCATGATCTCGGCGGCCTATAATATCACGAACCAGAGAGATGCGGTCAACGCGCTCAACGTGTTCCCGGTGCCGGACGGCGATACGGGAACCAATATGTCGATGACGATCACTTCGGCCCGCAAGGAGCTGGAGCGTCTCCCGGACGATGTCACCGTGGACAAGGTCGCGAAGACCACCTCCTCCGCCATGCTGCGGGGTGCCCGCGGAAACTCCGGCGTCATCCTGTCCCTCATCTTCCGGGGCATCGCCAAAGGCCTCAAGGGCAAGGAAGAGATCGATGCGAAAGATATGATCCTCGCGCTGTCCTACGGCGTCGAGTCCGCATACAAAGCCGTCATGACCCCCACCGAAGGTACCATTCTGACGGTCGTCCGTCTGGCGACCCAGGCCGGTGCCCGGTACGGGACCGAACATAAAGAAGCGACCTTTGACGAGGTCTTCGCCCACGTCATCGAAGGCGCGCGCGATGCACTGGCTCAGACACCGGAACTGCTGCCGGTCCTGAAGAAGGCCGGTGTCGTGGACGCCGGCGGACAGGGCCTGCTCCTCGTCTTCGAAGGCATGCAGTCCGTGTTCCAGGACGGTACCATCGTCGCGAACACCTCGGACTCGGAGCCCCAGGAACAGGAGAATGTCCAGCGCCGTGAAACGGCCCCCGCCCCGGCAAGCGAGGCCGAAGGGACCGCTGTCCCCGCCGCTGCCGGCGAACCTCTGACCTCCGGTACGCTCCAGTACATCTACTGTGTCGAGCTGCTGGTCATGAGAGACCCCGCCGCCAAAAAGGACCCGACCGCCCTCAAGGCGTTCCTCGAGTCCATCGGCGATCAGCTGACCGTCAAAGTGGACCCGGAACTCATCCAGATCCACATCCACACGAACGACCCGGGCCGGGCGATGAACCAGGCCCTGAAATACGGCGTTCTCGCGAAGGCGTCGGTCAACAACATGGATCGTCCCGAGAACGACCCGATGCAGAAAGTCGACCTGCATCGGTACCACTCCGAACCGGAGCGGATCGGCGAGCCCGCCGAGGAGACCTCCGGTGCGGCGGCTCCCGCCGAGATCACGAAGGAAGTCGGTTTCGTCTCCGTCTCCGCGGGTGACGGCATCGCCGCTCTCTTCCAGGACATCGGTGTCGACGTCGTCGTCTCCGGCGGCCAGACCATGAACCCGAGCACCGAGGACATCCTCAATGCCGTCGAGCAGGTGCCGGCCTCCACGGTCTTCGTCCTGCCGAACAACAAGAACATCATCATGGCCGCGGAACAGGTCGCCGCTCTTTCCACGAGAAAGGTCATCGTCCTGCCGACCCGCACCATTCCCCAGGGCATCACCGCCCTCATCCATTACAACCCGGACCTCTCCGTCGAGGAGAACCACCTCGAGATGAGCCGGTCCCTCGACACGGTCGATACCGCTCAGGTCACCTTTGCCGCCCGCGACAGCGTCGTCGACGGCCTCAAGATCAAAGAGGGCCAGATGCTCGGCATGGAGAACGGGGCCATCACGGTGGTCGAGGACAGCGCGCTGACCGCTGCCTACAAGATCACCCGCCACCTGTGCAACCGCAAGACCACGATGGTCACCATCCTCTACGGCGAAGGCGCCACGGAAGAGGAGGCCACGGAACTCGAGAGCATGATCCGCGACAAGTTCAAGGACATCGAGACCGCCGTCATCCCGGGCGGCCAGCCGGTGTACAGCTACATCATCTCGGTCGAATAACCAAACCAGAAGCACCGCTCGGACCCGAGTGGTGCTTTTTTGGAACCGCAGGAAATATGCTATAATAGGTACAGAAAGGAGGGGACCCTCATGTTCATGGATTACAATGTGTCGACGCTGAAGGGCGTGGGCCCGAAACGGGTCGAACAGTTCGAACGGCTCGACGTGCACACCGTCTACGACCTGTTGCACTTCTACCCGCGGACGTACCAGGACTGGTCTTCTCCCGTCGCCATCTTCGGCGCGGAACTGTCGGAGGAGAAAGTGTGTGTCCGGGCCACGGTCCGGTCGGCGCCGTCCCGCTTCCGTGCCCGCAGCGGCATCACGGTGTTCGAATGCAGAGTGTTCGACGCCACCGGACCCATGAAGGTCCTCATCTTCAACAACAAGTACGCGGCCGCGAAGCTGGAACCCGGCAAGGAGTTCCTCTTCTACGGCAAGGTGACCCTGGAAGGGAACATGCGGGAGATGCTCTCGCCGGACATCGAAGATGTCGGGGAGAAGTGCCGCATCCGACCCGTGTATCGCACCACCAAAAACATGTCTTCGAAATACATTGAAGGCTGCATGGAAAAGGCTCTCAGCCAGTACGGCAGCTTCGCCGAGGAGTCCCTGCCCTATGACCTGCGGGAGCAGTACGGCCTTCTGTCGCTGAAAGAGGCGCTGCAGGAGATCCATTTCCCCTCGTCGATGGAGCGGATGATGCAGGCCCGGCGGCGATTCATCTTCGAAGAGCTGTTAGACCTCCAGCTCGGCATGTGCATGCTGCGGGAGGACAACAAGGCGGGGTCGGACGTCATCCTCCGGGACGATTGCTCCGAAGAGTTCTACGAACTCCTGCCCTTCGAGCCCACCGGTGCCCAGAAGCGGGCCGTGGAAGCCTGTATCCAGGACATGAAGAGCGGCTTCCTCATGAACCGTCTCGTCCAGGGCGACGTCGGCTCCGGCAAGACCATGGTGGCCGCCGCCCTTGTCTATGTGACGGCGAAGAACGGGTACCAGTCCGCCATGATGGCGCCCACCGAGATCCTCGCGGAGCAGCACTTCGCGACCATGCAGATGTTCTTCGGGAAGACCGATGTCACGGTCGAACTGCTGACCGGCAGCACGACCGCGGCGGAAAAGAAACGCATCAAAGCGGCGCTGCGCAACGGTGACATCGACTTCATCGTCGGCACCCACGCGCTCCTCACCGAGGACGTCTGGTTCGATGAACTGGGCCTCGTCATCACCGATGAGCAGCACCGGTTCGGGGTCCGGCAGAGAGGCGCGCTGGCCGAGAAGGGCGACGGCGCCCATGTCATGGTCATGTCGGCCACCCCCATCCCGAGAACACTGGCCCTCGCCATCTACGGAGACCTCGACGTCTCTGTCATCGACGAACTCCCGAAGGGGAGACAACCCATCGAGACTTACCGCATCGACTCCTCCATCCGGGAGCGGGCGTACGGATACATCAAAAAGTTCCTCGACGAGGGGCGACAGGGGTACATCGTCTGTCCGCTGGTCGAGGAGGGAGAGACCGAAGAACTGGTCTCCGCCACGGAATATTACAATAAGATCACCAAAGGCGCGTTCAAGGACTACCGCGTCGGTCTGCTCCACGGACAGATGAAACCTGCCGAAAAGAACGACGTCATGCAACGCTTCCTCCACGGGGACATCCAGCTTCTGGTGGCCACCGTGGTCATCGAAGTCGGCGTCGATGTGCCGAATGCGGTCATCATGCTCATTGAGAATGCAGAACGGTTCGGCCTCTCCCAGCTGCACCAGTTGCGGGGGCGGGTCGGCCGGGGTTCCCACCAGTCCACGTGCATCCTGCTCTCGGACAACAAGAGCCAGAAGACGAAGGAGCGCCTCGGCGTCATGTGTAAAACCACCGACGGCTTCGAGATCTCCCGGGCCGACCTCGCCCTCAGAGGCCCCGGCGACTTCTTCGGCCGGCGGCAGCACGGCCTGCCGGAGCTGCGCATCGCCGACATGATGGAGGACACCGACATCCTCGAAGAGACGGGTTCTGCGGCTCGTGCGCTCATCGCTGCGGACCCGCAACTCACCCGCCCGGAGCACGAACTCCTGAAAGCCCAGGTGAACCACCTGTTTGAAGAAAACCTCAGTACCTGCTGAGCCATACGAACGCAAAAAGACCTCGAAGGGTTTCCCTTCGGGGTCTTTCCTGTTGTGTTTCGTTTTGTGTGTCCGCGCTTATTTCTTTCGGTGTGCTTCCGTGAAGTCCTCGTCCGGGGTCACATAGATGGTCCAGTTCGTGTGGAAGATGACCTTGCCCGGGCGGGCGCCGGCGGGTTTCTTCAGGTTCTTGACGAGCGTGTAGTCGACCGGGACCTTGTCGCCGGTGCGGGCGGTGCTGTTGACGGCGGCGATGATGGCAGCTTCCTCGATCGCCTGGTCCGAAACTTCGCCGTCCTGTGCCTCGATGATGACGTGGGAGCCGGGGAAGTCCTTCGTGTGGAGCCACATGTCGAGCTTGCCGGCCTGCTTCATGGAGAGCTTGTCGTTCTGCAGGTTGTTGCGCCCGACGAGGACCCGGAACCCGTCCGTGGTCTCATACTCGAGGGGCGGCAGGGCCGGCGGCTGTTTCGCGGAGCGGGCTTTTTTGCCGTCCCGCCGCTGCGAGCCTCTGCGGTTCTTCTTCTCCGGTGTCTTGTCTTTGAGGTAGCCGCTCGCGACCAGTTCCCGGCGGATCTCGCCGATGTCCCGTTCGGTCTCCGCCCGGGACAGGGCGTCCTTGACGGTCTCGAGGTAGGCGAGTTCTTCGGTGCCCTGCTCGATCTGCTCCGTCAGTTTCTTCTCCGCCGTGTAGGTCTTGCGGTAGTCTTTATAGTATTTCTGCGAATTCTGGGCGGGGCTCAGGGCCGGGTCCGCCGGAACGCGCAAAATGCGGTTTTCGTCGTAATAGTTTTCGAGGTCGTAGTAGAGGACGCCCTTCTCCAGCTGGTAGAGGTTCGCGTTGATGAGCTCCGCGTACACCCGCAACTTCTCGCGGTCCACGGACTTCGCCAGTTCGCCCCGCTGCACTTCGACTTTCCGGGCGATGCGTTCTGTCGCGTTGTTCAGGAACTTGCGCAGGTCGGAGGACTTGTGGGCGATGCGCTCCATAGAGTCTCTCCGGGCATAATAGTCGTCCAGCAGTTCCGAGGCGGTCTCGTAGTGGTCGGTCGCCATGGAGGGCCCGTACTGTTTCAGGTCCCAGAAGGAGAACTCGAAGGGCCGGTCGTTGTCGTCCCGGACCACACAGAACGTGTGGGTGGGAGAGGCGACTTCCTTTTTGAGTTCCAGGAGCGGGTACTCGAGATCGACGAAGTCGTCCTCTGTCATCTCCGAGAGGGGTTTGTCCTCGCCCAGCGCGCGGAATGCCACTTCTCTGGCCAGCGCCGGGGACACGCCCTGGAGGGACGACAGCACCGCGGAGGAGAGGGTCTTGCTCCGGAACTCCCGGATGCGGGCGACCAGTTCTTCCACGCTGTGGTCCGGCAGGGCCAGTTTGTCCTGCTGGGGCGGGAGCTCGTAGGCGAGGCCCGGCAGGATGAGCCGCTTCGAGGAGCGGGTGAGGTCGACCCGTTTCAGGGCGTCGATGATCTTCCCGTCCGGACCGAGGAGGATGACGTTGCTGTACTGGGCCATGATCTCCATGGCGATGGTCAGCGTCTCCTTGTCGCCCAGTTCGTTGGTGGCGGAGAAGTCCAGGAAGAGGATGCGGTCGAAGCCCGCCTGCCGGATGCCGGTGAGCGTGGCGCCGCCGAGACGTTTGCGCAGAAGCATGCAGAGCATGGGCGGGGTGGCCGGGTTCTCGAACGTGGCCTTCGTCAGGTGGATGCGGGGGCTGTTGGCCCGGGCGCAGAGCAGCAGCTTGAGCGCCCCCAGGTCCCGGGAGCGCAGCGTCAGCACCAGTTCCTCCGAGGAGGGCTGGTAGACCTTATCCACTTTTGCGCCGATGACGGCGTTCTCCAGTTCCTGCCCGATGCAGTGCAGGAAGAGTCCGTCAAGAGCCATGGTGCAGTCCTTCTTTCGTGTGGCGATTTACCCGATGTAGACCACCGGGGCGGATTCCAGATACTTGTATTCAAGGCTCGGGAATTCCTGTTTCAGAAGCTCCAGCAGCACCGGCATGGAGACGGTCTCCGTCTCGTAGTGGCCGGCGGCGAGGAGCGAGATGTCGTAGTCGATGGAGTCGAGGAAGTCGTTGTGCTTCGCGTCTCCGGTGATGAAGGCGTCGATGCCTTCTTTCGCGAGGTCCGGCAGGAACGAGGCGCCGGAGCCGCCGCAGACGGCGACCGTGCGGATCATCTTCTCCGGAAGGGTCAGGCGGACCAGAGTGTCGAGGGCTTCCGCGACGACGTCCGCGTACTCTTCGGCGGGCACCGCGGTCTTCAGGCTGCCTTTGCGGACCATGCAGTTGCCGTTCTCGTCCGGTACGACGCCTTCGACGTTCTCCAGCCCGACGAGCTTCGCGAGGACGTCATTGACACCGCCTTCCGCGAGGTCCCAGCAGGTGTGGGCCGACAGGACCGCGATGTCCTTGCGGATGGCGTCATAGACGATGGCTTCGGTGCCGGGGGTCTGTTCCCGCAGACCCTTCATGGGGTGGAAAATGACCGGGTGGTGGGAGACGAGAAGGTCCGCGCCGAAGTCGGCCGCTTTCTGCAGGGTGTCGTGGGTGACATCGAGGCAGACGGCCACTTTGGTCACTTCTTTCGATACATCGCCCACGAGAAAGCCCGAGTTGTCCCAGGACTCCTGGGTCCGGAACGGGGCGATGGAGTCGATGAATTCGTAGATGTCTCTGACAGTAGTGCTCATGGTCAGTTCCTCCGTTACGAAGTTTCTTGGTCGAGTAAGGCCTGCACATCCCGGATGACGGGCTCGAGGAGCTCGCATTCCTCCCGGGACTCCGGGTAGGCGAGGAGCGCGTCGTGGCGGGCGGTCAGGCGGCGGAGCACGTCCCGGAAGTGGTCGAAGCGTTCCGGCGCGTCGCTCTCCGGCAGCTTGCCGAGGAAGCAGTCGGACAGGGTGGCGTCCTTCGTGTCTCCGGTGAAGGCCGTTTCGATGGCGATGTACGTCCTGCCGTTGTCACGGGTCGCGGTCTCCCGCAAAATGGAGAACCCGTTCCGGTACAGGAAGTCCCGCACGTCTTCCGCGTGGGACTGGGGCTGCAGGACCAGGTGGATGCCCTCAGCTTTCAGGAAGGGGGCCGCGGTCATGAGGTCGACCATCAGGTTGCCGCCCATGCCGGCCATGGAAAAGTCCGTGTACTCCGGGAGCCGGGGATGGTCAAAGCCACTGCAGAGCAGGAGCTCGACGCGGTCCGCGACCTCTTCGGTGTCCACCGTGGCGGCGGCATTGCGCAGCGGTCCTTCCCGGACGTCGCAGGCGGCGGCCGAGGGGATGCGCCCTTCCTGTAACAGGAAGACCGGCAGGTAGGCGTGGTCCGTGCCGATATCTGCCAAAGGGTGGCCGTCCCTTATGAGACCGGCCACCATGGAAAGTCGATTCGTCAGTGTGATCATCAGTTCTTGAGGCTCTGGAGCGGAGCCGGGATGCGGCCGCCCCGGGCGATGAGTTTCGCGGGGGATGCCGTGTTGACCGGCATGATGGGCGCACTGCCGAACAGTCCGCCGTATTCGAGCTCCTCGCCGGGCTTCTTGCCGATGGCGGGGATGATGCGGACCGCGGTGGTCTTCGAGTTGACCATGCCGATAGCCGCCTCGTCCGCGATGATGCCGGACAGGACCTCGGCGGTGGTGTCGCCGGGGACGGCGATCATGTCGAGGCCGACGGAGCAGACCGCGGTCATGGCTTCCAGTTTCTCGATGGTGAGGCAGCCGCTCTTGGCCGCGTCGATCATGCCGGCATCTTCCGAGACCGGGATGAACGCGCCGGACAGGCCGCCGACGTGGGAGGATGCCATGACGCCGCCCTTCTTGACCGCGTCGTTCAGCAGGGCGAGGCAGGCCGTGGTGCCGGCGCAGCCGCACTGCTCGAGACCCATCTCCTCAAGGACGTGGGCGACGGAGTCGCCGACGGCGGGAGTGGGGGCGAGGGAGAGGTCGACGATGCCGAAGGGGACATCGAGCCGGCGGGAGGCCTCGTTGGCGACCAGCTGGCCGACTCTCGTGATCTTGAACGCGGTGTTCTTGACGAGCTTCGCCACTTCGGTGATGTTGGCGTCGGGGATCTTCTTGAGGGCATGGCGGACGACACCGGGGCCGGAGACACCGACGTTGATCACGCAGTCGGGCTCGCCGGCACCGTGGAAGGCGCCTGCCATGAAGGGGTTGTCTTCGACCGCGTTGCAGAAGACGACGAGCTTGGACGCGGCGACGCATTCCCGGTCGGCCGTCTTTTCGGCGCATTCGCGGATGATCTGTCCCATGAGGGCGACGGCATCCATGTTGATGCCCGCTTTCGTGGAACCGATGTTGACGCTGGAGCAGACGTGGTCCGTGACGGTCAGCGCTTCGGGGATGGAGCGGATGAGGGCTTCATCGCCTGCTGCGAAGCCTTTCTGGACGAGGGCCGAGTAGCCGCCGAGGTAGTTGGCGCCCACTTCTTTCGCGGCGCGCTCCAGGGTCAGGGCGTACTTGACCGGGTCTCCGCCGCTCGCGGCGAGGATCATGGAAATGGGCGTGACGGAGATCCGCTTGTTGATGATGGGGATGCCGTACTCCCGCTCGATGTCTTCCCCGGTCCTGACGAGGTTCGCCGCCTTGCGGACGATCTTCTCGTAGATGCGGTCGCAGGCCCGGTCGATGTCCGAGTCGGCGCAGTCGAGCAGGGAAATGCCCATGGTGATGGTTCGGATGTCGAGGTTCTCCTCGTCGATCATGTGGATCGTTTCGAGGATGTCCGCCATGTTGAGGTCGATCATAGTCTGTCTCCTTAGATTCGGTGCATGGAGTTGAAGATGTCTTCATGCATGGCGTGGATGGCCAGGCCGTTCTCGTTGCCGTACGCCTTGATGGCGTCCGCGAAATCGGCGAAGGCCAGGTCGGATTCGTCCATCGTGATCTGCATCATCATGCAGAACATGTCTTCGAGGATGGTCTGGGAGACTCCGATGATGTTGACGTTCCGCTCGGCACAGAAGGTGGAAACTTTTGCGAAAATGCCGACAGTATCTTTGCCGACGACGGTGATGACAGCGCGCATGTTGCGTTCCTCCAAAGATAGATAGTAGTTTGAAACCGCAGTCATTTTAACATATTCTTAAAGTCAGAAAAACAGAAAAATGCCGTTTTGTCGATTTTTCTGTTAAATAATAGGATTTTATGATAAAATATATAATCTACAAAGCTTATAAGGCGAAATGGGCGCATCGGAAAGGAGGTCCGGACACATGGTCCTGAAGGCAGCCGCGAAAATCAACCTCATGTTAGATATCCTGGGGCAGACCGAAGACGGGTACCATACCCTCTTTATGATCATGCAGTCTGTCGGAGTCTACGACACCGTCACTCTGACCGAGACCGGAAAGCCCGGGACCATCACCCTTTCCTGCTCGAACGGCCTGCTCCCCTCCGATGAGACCAACATCGGCTGGAAAGCCGCCGACCGCTTCTTCAAAGCCACCGGCGTCAAAAACCCCGGCATCCACATCGACATCGAAAAGCATATCCCCTTCGCGGCAGGTCTTGCCGGCGGAAGTGCCGATGCCGCGGCCGTCTTTGTCGGTCTCAACGCGCTGACCGGCGCCGGGCTCTCCGAACGGGAGCTGTGCCAGATCGCCGTCAAAGTCGGCGCCGACGTGCCCTTCTGCATCCAGGGCGGCACCATGGTCGCCATGGACATCGGCGAAGTGCTGGCTCCGCTGCCGGACATCCGAAACGACTGGTACGTCCTCGTCAAACCGGACCAGGACGTCTCCACCAAAGAGGCCTATGCCGCGTTCGACTCGGCCGACTATGTCCGCCACCTCGACACGACCGCCATGCTGCGGGCCGCCGCGGCGCAGGACACCGACAAGGTGTACTCTCTGGTCTCTAACGTCTTTGAACAGTTCATCTATGTCGCCGGCCGCGTGGACATCAAGGCCATCATGCGCGATAACGGGTCCATCGCCCACTGCATGAGCGGAAGCGGTCCCACCATCTACGGCGTCTTTGAAACTCAGAAACAGGCAAACACCTGCGCAGAAGCTCTTCTGGCCGCGGGTTACAAGAACACCTATGTATGCCAGCCCGTCAAACAGGGCGTGACCATCGTGGAAGGAGTGTGAGCTCATGAAGAAATTCCTTTCCCTTCTGGTTGCGGTCATGATGATGCTCGCATGCGCCGTCCCGGTTTTCGCCGAAGACGGTGACGACGACACTCCTTCCGTCGTGCGCATCCCGGAAGGTACCAAAGTCGTCACCAGCAGTACGCTGGACGACGGCGTCATCGAACGCCTGAGGGTCAAGACCATCTACGTGCCGTCATCGGTCACCACCATCAAAGAAGGCGCACTGACCGGCTATGCCAACGTCACGAACGTTTACGTGGAGAACTCGAAGGACAACATCACCATCGAGAGCGGCGCGCTGCCCACCGGCACGAACGTCGTCTATACCGAAAAGCCGGCTCCGCCGCCCAGCACGACGACCACCACAACGAAGAAGGACGAAGAGTCCACGACAAAGAAGGACGAGGAGTCTACGACGAAGAAAGACGAAGAGTCCACGACCAAAAAGACCACCACGACCAAAAAGGGCGAGACCACCAAAAAGACCACGAAGAAGACCACGAAGAAAACGGTCTCCTCCTCGGCCACCACGTCTGACCCGAAGAACCGTACCACGGTCCAGCACCGGACCCTGACCATCAAGAGCACCAAAGCGAAGAAGACGACGGTCAAAGGTCCCCTCATCCCCGAAGTGGAAGTCGATCCCGACAGCATCGAGGAGCAGCCGGACCCCACTATGGAAGCGGATACCACCACCGTCACCTTTGCCGGTGAGGCCATCACCGACAAGGAGGGCACCATCATCGGGTTTGAAGACCCGCAGGAAAGCCGCTCCGACGCGGACCGCGCTGCCCGCCGGGCGAAAGTCATCACCGCCGCGGCCGTCGGCCTGACCTCTGCCGCTTTCGTGTACCTGAAGCTCCGCAGACGTCCGTAACATCAACGATAGCAAGGCTCCGTATTTCATCAATGCGGAGCCTTTGTTTTGTAAAGACTTTTGACCTATTAGAATGATAGGCTTTCTATTGCATTCGCCATCCCGTTCCAGTAGAATAGACCAAATACCTGTAGCAAATCGCGAAAGAGAGGTCTATTATGAAAATACAGGAGCTTTTTGAGGAAGGGAACCCGAACAACCCCGGACGGGCAGTCCTTTCCTTCGAAGTGTTCCCGCCGAAACGGGACCTGCCCATCGAGTCCGTCTACGGACAGCTGAGTTCCCTTTGTGCCCTGAAGCCCGACTTCATCAGCGTCACCTACGGCGCCGGGGGAAAGGGCAATGACAACCGCACCGCGGAGATCGCCGCGCGCATCAAACACAACTACGGCATCGAGTCCGTCGCCCATCTCACCTGTGTGTCCAACACGAAAGAGGACGTCGACCGCATCGCGGAGGAACTCCGGATCATCAACATCGAGAACATCCTCGCGCTCCGGGGCGACCTTCCGGAAGGGGTCGAGCGGGCCGAAGACTTTGCCCACGCCAGCGACCTCACCGCATACCTTGCCGCGAAAGGCGGCTTCGACCTCGCCGGCGCCTGCTACCCGGAGACCCATCCGGAAGCGGCGAATGAGATCGACGACATCCGAAACCTGAAACAGAAGGTGGACGCCGGTGCGAGCCACCTCGTCACACAACTTTTCTTCGACAATGAGATCTTCTACCGGTTCCGGGACAAAGCGGTCCTGGCCGGTATCGAAGTACCCATCGAAGCCGGCATCATGCCGGTCATACGTAAATCACAGATCGAGCGGATGGTCACCCTGTGCGGCGCCAGCCTGCCGGCACCCTTCGTCCGGGTCATGAACCGGTACGGAGACGACCCGGATCAGATGCGGGATGCCGGCATCGCGTATGCCATCCAGCAGATCATCGACCTTCTGGCGGCAGGGGTCGACGGCATCCATCTCTACACGATGAACGACCCGTACGTCGCCACACAGATCACGGAGGCAGTCAGGGGGCTGTTATGATTCGACTTGAGGCGCTGGACCGTGCCGAAGCCGTCCGTTACCTGGGCGATGCACGGGTGCAGATGAACTCCGCCATGGAGCACCTCCTCGACGAGTGCGAGGAGCAGGTGCTGCGCGTGGCGGAGCCGAAATTCCTCTACAAAGTCAAAGACCTTCCCTGTCCGGGACTCATGGCCGGGAACGACATTGCAGAGCACCTCGCCGGGTGCTCCAAAGCCGTCCTGCTCGCCGCCACCCTTGGCACCGGCATCGACCGCATGCTCCGGGTGGAGCAGGTGAAGGACATGTCCCGGGCGGTCGTCCTGGACGCCCTCGCCAGCGTGGCCATCGAACAGGTCTGCCGACAGTTCGACGAGTTCCTGCAGGGCGAGTTCCCGGACCTCTTCCAGACCTTCCGGTTCAGCCCCGGGTACGGCGATTATCCCATCGCCCTTCAGAAATACTTTCTGACCGAACTCGACGCGCCGAAAAAGATCGGCCTCACCACCAACGACAACTTCCTGCTCGTCCCGACGAAATCCGTGACCGCGGTCACGGGCCTCTCGGAGACGGAGCTCCCGAAACGCAAACGGGGCTGCGCCTCCTGCAACCTGCGGGGCAGCTGCAATTACAGACAACGAGGTGACCACTGTGGATTTTAAAACGCTCCTGAACGAACGGGAATTCCTGTTCCTCGACGGTGCCACCGGCACGCTTATCCAGAAGAGCGGTGTCTCCTATGACCATAACCCGGAGACGCTCAACATGACGCATCCGGACCTCATCACGTCCTTCCACAGAGCCTACATCGACGCAGGCTCCGACCTCGTCTACGCCAATACCTTCGGCGCCAACTCCTATAAACTCGAAGGCTGCGGCTACACGACCGACGCCATCATCAAAGCGGCGCTCCAAAACGCGAAGGCCGCGACCGAGGGCACCGAGGTCCTCGTCGCCCTCGATGTCGGCCCCATCGGCCAGCTCCTCGAACCGGCCGGCGCCCTCTCCTTCGAAGACGCCTATGACCTCTTCGCGGAGGAGATGGACGCGGCAGATGAGGCCGATGTCATCGTCATCGAGACCATGACGGACCTCTACGAGGCCAAGGCGGCGGTGCTGGCCGCCCGGGAACACGCGCCCGGAAAGCCGATCCTCGTCACCATGACCTTCGAGACCACGGGGCGCACCTTCGCGGGCGTCTCCGCCGAAGCGGCCGCGCTCACGCTCTCCGGCCTCGGCGTCAGCGCACTCGGTGTCAACTGCTCCCTCGGTCCGAAGGACCTCGAGCCGGTCATCGAGCGGATGTCCCACTATACCGACCTGCCCCTCATCTTCAAACCGAACGCCGGCCTCCCGGACCCGAACAGCAGTGAATACGACATCGGGCCGCAGGAGTTCGCCGACGCCGTGCGAAGCATCACGAAGCACGGCCTCAAACTGGTCGGCGGATGCTGCGGCACCACGCCGGAGTACATCGCCTGCATGAAAAAGGCCCTGGCAGATGTCTCCTATACGCCTCAAACGAAAGAGGAGGGCCCGGTCGTCTGCAGTGCCAGCACCATCGTGCACATCAACGGTCCGCGGATCATCGGCGAGCGCATCAACCCCACCGGCAAGAAGCTGTTCAAGAAAGCATTACAGGAAAACAACATCGACTACATCCTGAACCAGGCCCTGAGCCAGGTGGAGGCCGGCGCCGAGATCCTCGACGTCAATGTGGGCCTCCCGGAGATCGATGAAAAAGAGATGATGGTCAAAGTGCTGAAGGCCATCCAGGGCGTGTGCGACGCGCCGCTGCAGGTGGACAGCACGAAACCGGACGTCCTCGAGGCAGCGCTGCGCGCCTACAACGGCCGTCCCATCGTCAACTCCGTCAACGGGGAGGAGAAGAGCCTGTCGACGGTCCTGCCCCTCGTCAAGAAGTACGGCGCCACCGTCGTCGGCCTGACCCTCGACGAGAACGGTATCCCCAAGACCGCGGAGGAGCGATTCCAGATCGCGAAGCGGATCGTGGAGCGGGCGGAAGCCCTCGGCATCCCCCGGGAAGACGTCTTCATCGACTGCCTGACCCTGACGGTCTCCGCCGAGCAGGCCGCCTGTAAGGAGACCCTCGAAGGCCTCCACCGGGTGAAGACCGAACTGGGCTGTAAAACGGCCCTCGGCGTCTCTAACATCTCCTTCGGCCTGCCCTACCGGGAACTGGTCAACAGCACGTTCCTGACGATGGCTCTCGAAGAGGGGCTGGATCTTCCCATCATCAACCCCAACGTGGACTCCATGACCGGCGCGGTCCGGGCGTTCCGGGTCCTGCGGGGCATCGATGAGAACTCCCTCGACTACATCAGTTCCTACCAGAACTACACGCCGCCCGCCGCCGGGGGCGCGGCTCCTGCCGCTCCCGCGTCCGGCACACCGGCCTCGAATGCCCCGACGGGCACGGCGGAGACCGCCGGCGCGTCGCCTCTGCAGAACGCGGTCCTGAAAGGCCTCAAGACCGAAGGCGCGAACGCGACGAAGACGATGCTCGAGTCGAAAGACCCTCTGTCCATCGTCAATGAAGAACTCATCCCGGCCCTCGACAAAGTGGGCGCGGATTTCGAAGCGGGGAAGATCTTCCTGCCGCAGCTCATCCAGAGCGCCAACGCGGCCCAGGAGTGCTTCACTGTCATCAAGGAGGAGATCGCCCGTACCGGCTCCGGCAGCGTCAGCAAGGGCAAGGTCATCCTCGCCACCGTCAAGGGCGACATCCATGACATCGGCAAGAACATCGTCAAGGTCCTCCTCGACAACTACGGCTACACGGTCATCGACCTCGGCCGGGATGTCGACCCGAAGGTCATTGTGGAGACGGCCCTCAAAGAGGACATCGAGGCGGTCGGCCTCTCGGCGCTGATGACGACGACTCTCTCCAGCATGGAGGAGACCATCGCCCTGCTCCGGAAGGAACCGGCCCTGCAGAACGCCGACGGCACCAGCAAGGTCAACGTCATGGTCGGCGGCGCGGTCGTCACACCGGACTACGCCGAACGCATCGGCGCGGACTTCTACTGCCGGGACGCGAAAGCGACGGTCGATGCCTGCAAGTCCGTCTTCAAAAACTGATCACATCCAAAACGAATGAGGAGTGCGAGCCCCTTCCGGGACCCGCACTCTTTTTCTGTACCCTTGTCAAAAAACGGGGCAGGGATTAAACTTGACTTAAAGTTTATCCATTAAAGTTTAGAAGACGTACATCGCCAACACGGTTTGGCTACAGGAGGATTTCATGAGATTACTGCTTGCAGAAGATGAGAAGATGCTGTCTGACGCCCTCGTCACCATGCTGACCCATAACAACTATTCGGTCGACGCCGTGTACAACGGCCAGGACGCCCTCGACTACCTCGAGACCGGGGACTACGACGGGGCCATCCTCGACATCATGATGCCGAAGATGGACGGTCTGACCGTCCTGCGGAAGATCCGCGAAGAAGGCCTCACGCTGCCTGTCATCATGCTGACGGCAAAGTCGGAAGTGGACGACCGGGTCGAAGGCCTCGACGCCGGTGCGGACGACTATCTCACGAAACCCTTCGCCATCAAGGAGCTGCTGGCGCGCATCCGGTCCATGACCCGCCGTCAGCCGGAACTCTCGGACTCCGTCCTGAAGTTCGGAAACCTGTCCCTCGACCGCTCCGACTACGAGCTGGCCGGTCCGGACGGGTCCACCAAACTCGCCAACAAAGAATTCCAGATCATGGAAATGCTCATGACGAACCCCGGACAGGTCATCTCGACGGAGCGCTTCCTCGAGAAGATCTGGGGCTATGACACCGACGCGGAAGTCAACGTCGTCTGGGTCTACATATCCACGCTTCGAAAGAAACTCGCGAGCCTCGGCACCTCGGTCCAGATCAAAGCGGCCAGAGGCGTCGGGTACTCGCTGGAGGACAAAGCATGATCGAACGGATCCGCAAACGGTTCATCCATGTGACGATCCTCTCCGTTCTCGTGGCACTGCTGCTCATCATGGGCACGTTCAACTTCGTGGCCTTCCGCAGCGTGCAGACCAACGCCGACCTCATGCTCGACCTGATGGCAAACAACGGAGGAGATTTCCCGGACCGCATCCCGGACGAATACAAGGGCATCATCGAAGGCTTCGGCAACGCCGCCGCCTACATGGACGACGACTTCGAAGGCGAAGCGCCGGAGGATGGGAACCGCTATTTCAATAACGGCGTCATCCAGGGCGAGCGTCACCGGACGTTTTCCGCCGTGACGGACGAGACCCCTTATGAGGCCCGTTACTTCAGCGTCGTCCTCGACGACCAGGCGACTGCGTTGTTGGTCAACACGGGGCGCATCGCCTCCGTCAATGCGGAAGATGCCACCCGGTATGCCCGCAGCCTGCAGCACATCGGGGCCACCGAGACCGGCTTCCTCGGCGTCTACCGCTACCGGGTCCAGCCGGTGGAGAACGGGACCATGTACCTGTTCCTCGACTGCTCCTCGGAACTCTACAACTCCATCTATATGCTCATTCTGAGCCTGATGATCGCTGGTGCCGCGCTGCTCCTCATCTCCATGATGGTCATCCTCTTCTCGAAACGGGCCATCCGTCCCATCGAGGAGAGCTATGACAAGCAGCGGAAGTTCATCACGAACGCCGGCCACGAACTCAAGACCCCCCTTGCCATCATCGACTCCTGCACGGAGGTCCTCGAGATGACGGAAGGGGAGAACAAGTGGACGGAAGGCATCCATGAACAGGTCGGGCGACTCACCACGATGACCGCGGAACTCATTTCCATGGCCAAGATGGCGGAGAGCGACCTCGAGCTCAACAAACGGGAACTGAACCTGTCCGACCTGTGCCGGGAGACCCTCGAACCCTTCGGTCTCATGGCGGAGGAACAGGGCCTCGGCTATGTCCTCGACATCACTCCGGACATCCCGTTCTTCGGGAACGAACAGACGCTCAAGCAACTCTGCTCCATCCTCGCGGACAATGCCGTCAAGTACGCGGTGCCCGGCACCACCATCTACATGACCCTCAAAAAGCGCGGCCGGCGGGTCCACCTCTCGAGCGACAACGCGGCGGAAGGCGTCAAAAAGGGCAACCGCAACGAACTCTTCGAACGGTTCTACCGGGGCGACACGTCCCACAGCCAGGAGAAGAAAGGCTACGGCATCGGCCTCTCCATGGCGGAGACCATCACGGAACTCCACAACGGTCGCATCTCCGCGAACAGTGAGGACGGCGAACGGCTCAAGATCACCGTGTCCTTCCCCGAACGGGGCGGCAGCGCGAGAGCCATCCGCAAGGTCACGCGGCAGCAGGAGAAGTACCACAAAAAGAATGCCGGCGAGCAGGAGAATCGCATCGCCAAAGCATAAACGACTACATAAGAACCGACCCCCGGAAGCATTCCAGACTGGAGCGTTTCCGGGGTTTTTTATACTCTGTAGATGACTTTTAAGTTAATTTTAACTAATTTCTAAGGTTCGATTTAGGCGTTTCGCCTAAACTGGTGGCTGTAAGGAAACAACAGGAGGACACTTCAATGGGAGTTACCAATGTGTTCGCCCGAAAGGAACTGAAATACCGGCTGACGGCTTCGCAGGACCGCTTCCTGCGGGAGGCGCTCGCACCTTACGTCAGACCGGACCAGTACGGCGAGAGCACCATCTGCAACATTTACTACGACACCCCGGACTTCCGGCTCATCCGGAAGTCGATCGAGAAACCCGTTTACAAGGAAAAGCTCCGGCTGCGGAGCTACGGCCCGGCGGGACCCGACGACAACACGTTTTTAGAACTCAAGAAGAAGTACAAAGGCATCGTCTACAAGCGGCGCATCTGCCTGCCGGAACAGGACGCGATGAACTACCTGAGCGGTAAATCGCCCCTGCCGGAGGAGAACCAGATTTCGAAAGAACTCGACTGGTTCCTCGACTTCTACGGCAACCTGCAACCGGCGGTCTACCTCGACTACGACCGGACCGCATACTATTCGAAGGACGATCCGGACCTGCGGATCACCTTTGACCGCAACATCCACTTCCGGACCGACGACCTGTCGCTCCAGAGCCTGCCCGGCGGGCGATTCGTCATCCGTCCCGGGGAGAGCATCATGGAGATCAAGGCGGCGGGCGCCATGCCCCTGTGGCTCACCGCGCTGCTGACCCAGGCGAACGCGAAGAGGACGCCGTTCTCGAAATACGGGACCGCATATCAGATGCTGCTGGAAGAGGAAAACGAACCAGCTTTTTTTACGGGAGGAATTTTAAGTGCTTGAAGAATTATTTACCAGTGTCATTGCCACGGAAGGCATCGCCGTTTCCAGTTTCCTGACCTGCCTCGCAGGCTCGCTGCTCCTCGGCGCCATCCTTGCCTTCGTGTTCACTTATAAAAGCAAGACCGATTACACCAAAAGTTTCGTGGGCACCCTGCTCATCCTGCCGGCCGTCGTCGCCATCGTCATCATGATGGTCAGCGGCAGCATCGGGACGGGCATCGCGGTCGCCGGTACCTTCTCGCTGGTCCGCTTCCGTTCCATCCCCGGCACGGCCCGGGAAATCGGTGCCATCTTCCTCGCCATGGCCGTCGGCCTTGCCTGCGGCATGGGCTACCTCGGCTTTGCCGCCATCTTCACGGTGGTCATGGGAATCGTCACACTTCTTTACAACCTTACGAGTCTCGGCGAGCACAGCAGCGACAGCCTCGACAAACTGCTGCGCATCACGGTGCCGGAAGACCTCGAATACGGCGCGGCCTTTGGCGATTTATTCGACAAGTACACGACCGATGCCAAACTCGTCGGCATCAAGACCACGAACCTCGGCAGCCTCAACCGCCTGTCCTACAATATCCGGCTGAAAGAAGCCGGCACGGAAAAGGCGCTGATCGATGACCTGCGGGTCCGTAACGGCAACCTCGAGATCAACATGATGGTCAGGGGCGCCGGGGAAGGAGAGACACTCTGATGAAAACGATGAAAACCAAACTGATCACCATTCTGGTGGCCTTGTCCATGGTACTGGTCCTTGCCGCCTGTGGCTCGAAAACGACCACGTCGGACGCACAGGGCGGCCAGACCGTCGTGACAGAGGTGTCGGAAGAGAGCACCCCGAAGACGACCAATACCGACCTCTTCACCGACCGGGACCTTGACCCGTCCTATACCGATGCCACCACCATCGACCTCTCGAAGAAGTCTGCGTCCACGGTGACCATCTCCGAAGCCGGCACGTACATCCTGACCGGAACGTACAACGGCCGGGTGGTCGTGAACGTCGGTGACCAGGACAAAGTCCAGCTGGTCCTCGACAACGTGACCATCGCCAACAACGACGGCGCGGCTATCTATGTCCAGGCGGGCGACAAAGTGTTCGTCACCCTGAAAGACGGCACGACCAACAAGATCTCCTCCGGCGCCACCTTCTCGGCCGCGGACGCGGAGACCGGCGACAACATCGACGCTGCCATCTGGTCCAAGGCGACCCTGACCTTCAACGGCAGCGGCAAACTGACCGTTTCCTGTGACAACGGCCACGGCATCGTCACGAAGGACGACCTCAAAGTGACCGGCTCCACCATCACCGTGAATGCCAGGAAGAAAGCCCTCGCCGGAAAGGACAGTGTCCGCATCCACGACGGCGTCCTGAACCTCACGGCCGGCGATGACGCCATCCACACGAGCAACGACGAGGACGAGACCAAGGGCTTCGTCTACATCGAAGGCGGCACCCTCACCATCGACTCCGGGGACGACGGCATCCACGCGGAGACCGACCTCACCATCGTGGGCGGCGTCATCAACATCACGAAGTCCTATGAGGGCCTCGAGGGCCAGGACATCGCGATCAGCGGCGGCAAGATCGACATCGTCGCCTCGGACGACGGCATCAACGCCTCGGAGGGTGGCAGCGGTACCGACAACACCGCAGACTTCGGCGGCTTCGGCCAGGGCGGCGGCTTCGCGGAACACCAGAACGCGACCCTCACCATCTCCGGCGGCACGCTCCATGTCAATGCGGGCGGTGACGGCCTCGACTCCAACGGCTCCATGACGGTGTCCGGCGGTACGACTTATGTCAGCGGCCCGACCAACGGCGGCAACGGTTCCATCGACTGTGACAACGCCAGCATCACCGGCGGTACGGTCATCGCGGCGGGCTCGGCCGGCATGGCGATGAACTTCGGTTCGAACTCCACCCAGTGCTCCATGCTCGTCTCCTTTGACTCCGCCGTCTCTGGCGGCACGGAGGTCACCCTGAAAGACAGCTCCGGCAACACGCTCCTGTCCTACACGCCCGAAAAGGATTACCAGACGGTGGTCCTGAGCTCGGCGGACATCAAGACCGGTGAGACCTACACGGTCACGGCCGGCAGCCAGTCTCAGACCATCGAGATGACCGAGACCCTCTACGGCTCCGGCGGCATGATGGGCGGTGGCATGCAGGGCGGCGGCATGCAGGGCCAGGGCGGACAAGGCGGACGTGTCGGGCGTGGCGGATTCGACATGGAACGGGCTCAGGGAGGCAATGCTCCCAATGCCCAGAGCTCCGCGACCGTCGACTCCCAGAGTTCCGCCACCATGTAACAGACAAAGGAACAAAATTTAGGCTTGAGAAAGCTGAAAAATAGGCGTACAATAGCGTCCTGTCAGTTGAACTGACAGGATGCTTTTTTTATAATTGTTTTTACAGAATACAACCGGAAAGGAGGCAATGCCGTGAAATCGTTTTTCCTGAACCTCTGGGAAGACATCAAAAACTTCTTCGGTCATTTCAAGGTCTACCTCAAGTGGCTCGTCCTGGCGCTGGTGCTGGGCGTGGTCCTGGGGCTGGTCGGTACGGGATTCTATTACACGCTGTTCTACGCGACCGAGCTTCGCGGGCAGTACCCCTGGCTCATCTGGCTCCTGCCGGTGGCCGGTCTCGTCATTGCCGCCCTCTACTACTTTTTCGATAAAAAACCGCAGACGGCGGAGAACAAGGGGACCAACATGGTCCTGGCGGCCGTCAACGGTGGGGAAGAGATCCCCTTCCGGATGATGCCCCTCATCTTCGTCTCCAGCGCCATCTCCCATCTCTTCGGCGCGTCCGTCGGTCGGGAAGGTGCCGCTCTGCAGATGGGTGCCAGCCTCGGCTCCACCGTCTCCCGGCTCCTCAAGTTCAATGAGAACGACCACAAGGTCCTCATCATGACCGGCATGAGCGCGGCCTTCGCCGCTATCTTCGGCTCGCCTCTGACAGCGGCCGTCTTCTCGATGGAGGTCATCTCGGTCGGTGTCATGTATTACGCGGCCCTCGTGCCCTGTACGGTGGCTGCTCTGACGGCGCTGTACATCGCGAAACTCCTCGGAGTACAGTACGCGCAGTACCACTTCGACCTCGTGCCGTCCTTCGGCCCCCTGAACGCGGGAAAGGTCATGCTGCTCGGCATCCTCTGTGCGGTCCTCAGCATCGTCATCTGCTACACCCTCATCATCACGGAGAAGGGCATGGCGAACGTCTTCGACAACCCCTTCGTGAAGATCTTCGTGGCCGGTACCGTCGTCGCGCTCCTGACCATGCTCATCGGGAACCAGGACTACAACGGTCTCGGGACAGCCGTCATCCTGCAGGCTGCGGCCGGACATGCCGTCTGGTACGCGTTCCTTCTGAAACTGCTCTTCACCGCGGTCTCGCTGGCCGGCGGGTACCGGGGCGGTGAGATCGTCCCGTCGTTGTTCATCGGCGCCACGTTCGGCTGCTTCGCGGCCGGGTTCCTCGGGCTGCCGCCCGCGGTGGGTGCCGCCCTCGGCATGATCGCCGTCTTCTGCGGCGTCACGAACTCGCCCATCGCCTCCTTCATCATGGGGCTCGAACTCTTCGGCGGACAGGGCATGTGGATGTTCGGTCTCGTCGTCGCGGTCAGCTACATGCTGTCGGGCTATTACGGCCTCTACAAGAGCCAGCTCATCATCTATTCAAAATACCGGTCAGTCTACGTACACCGCAAAGCGCACCGCTGACCAGGAGGGAATATCGAACTATGTCTGAACACTTCTACATCGCGATCAGCCGCCAGAGCGGCTGCGGCGGCCGACTCGTCGGCAAAGCCCTGGCAGAGCGCCTCGGCATCGCCTACTATGACAAAGACAACATCATCGACCTCGTCGCGGAGGACTGCGGTCTCGCCCGTCAGAGCGTCGTCGAACTCATGGAGCGCAAGACCTCGAGCCTTCTTTATGAGATGGCCACCTTCGCGCACACCAACCCCCTCGAGGAGCAGGTCTTCCTCTCGAAGAACCGGGTCATCAACGCCCTCGCCGACCGGGGCTCCCTGGTCATCGTCGGCAGCTGCGGCGACTACGTCCTGAGAGACCGGGAGAACCTCCTGAAGGTCTTCCTGTACGGCAGTGTCGAGCAGCGGATCGACCGCATCGTGAACGTCTACAAAGACACCGTCAGCCTGTCTCCCCAGAAGCTGAAGGCGATGGACAAATCCCGCGCCGACTACTACCGCTTCTTCACCTCTTACAAGTGGGGCGACTGGACCAACTATGACATCCTCTTCAACACCGACCTCGGTCTCGGACCCGTGACCGACATGCTCGAGCACATCGCCAACGTGCGGTTTGGAGGTGAGGCGTAAATGGCAGAAACTGCAGCAAAACACCTTCCCCCGAACCGGATGGGCACCGAGCCGATCCAGCCCCTGCTCATCAAGACCTCGATCCCGATGGTCATCTCCATGCTGGTGCAGGCGCTCTACAACATCGTCGACAGCCTGTTCGTCGCCCGCATCGAGGAAGATGCCCTGACGGCCGTCTCCCTGGCGTTCTCCATGCAGAACCTGATGATCGCCATCGCCATCGGTACCGGTGTCGGTTTCTCTGCACTGGTCTCCAAGAGCCTCGGTGAGCGGAACTTCGAAATGGCGAACCGGGCCGCGAACAACGCGATCCCGCTGTACGCCCTCACGTACCTTCTGTTCCTCGTCATGGCCTTCACCATGACGGAACCCTTCTTCCACGCGCAGCACGCCTCCGAGAAGATCACCCAGTACGGTATCGACTACATGAAGACCGTCCTCATCTTCTCCTTCGGCATGCTGATGCAGATCTGCCTCGAACGGATGCTGCTCGCCACCGGCAAGACCTTCTACAGCATGATCACGCAGGCCACCGGTGCCATCATCAACTGCATCGCCGACCCCATCCTCATCTTCGGTCTGCTGGGCGCTCCGAAACTGGGTGTCCGGGGTGCCGCCATCGCGACCATCTTCGGTCAGATCGTGGCCGCCGCCCTTGCACTGTTCTTCAACATGAAGTACAACAAGGAGATCACCCTGAGCTTCAAATACATGAAACTCAAGGCGGAAGTCGTCCGCCGCATCTACGCGGTCGGTCTGCCGTCCATCATCATGTCGGCCATCGGCTCTGTCATGGTCTTCGGCTTCAACCGGATCCTCATGGCCTTTACGTCGACCGCGGCCGCTGTCTTCGGCGCGTACTTCAAACTCCAGAGCTTCATCTTCATGCCCATCTTCGGCATCAACAACGGCATGGTCCCCATCGTCGCCTACAACTACGGCGCGCGGAACAAGCACCGTGTCCTCGAGACCATCAAGTATGCCGCCATCTATGCGATCGGCATCATGCTCATCGGTCTCATCCTCTTCGAGACCATCCCGGGCCCGCTGCTGAAGTTCTATGACGCATCGCCCGCCATGCTCGAGATCGGCATCCCGGCGCTCCGCATCATCGCGACGCACTTCCTCATCGCCGGCGCCGCCATCATGATGTCCTCGTCCTTCCAGGCCCTCGGCAACGGCGTCTACAGCATGATCGTCTCCATCCTTCGTCAGATGGTCGCTCTGCTGCCCGCCGCTTACCTCCTGTCCCTTTCGGGCAACCTCAACATGGTCTGGTGGGCGTTCCCCATCGCCGAAGTCGTCTCGTTCATCACCTGCTGCTTCTTCATGCGGAAGATCGTCCGGGACAAGCTGAACTTTGAAGATGCTCCCATTGCGGACACTCCCGAAGTCGAGGCTCCGGCAGCCGAATGACCAAGCAAAAAAGACCTCCCGTCGGAGGTCTTTTTTTGATGCCGCGTGGGCGATTTACTTATTGTGATGGTGCAGGTCCACACCGGCCTGTTCGTCGAGTTTCTCGATGGCCTCTTCATACTGGTCTTTCGGGATCTCTCCGGTGTTTTTACTGCCTTTGCCCCAGAGGCGGGACTCCTCGCCGTGGGCGATCCGCACGAGGTTCGAGCGGTGGCGCCAGAAGGACATGGCGGGGTAGAGGAAAGCAGCCAGCAGGATGCCGTAGTAGAAGTCCATGTGGAAACAGAGGATAGCCAGCCCGACGAAACACAGCGTTTCGAAGGTCAGGGACGCGACACTCATCATACGGCTGAGGACCATGACGAGCAGTGCCGGGATGCCGGCGATGAGGATGAGTCTCCAGTCGATCATCAAAAGGATGCCGATGGAAGCGGCGACCCCCTTACCTCCGCGGAACTGCATGTAGAAGGGGTAGTTGTGACCGAGAATGACGCAAAGACCGCAGCAGAGCTGCAGGAGTGTCGCGGCACCGACGGACCCGACGACGTCCGGGCCGAGGAAGAGTTTGATGAGCAGAATGGCCAGAGCGCCTTTCGCGGCGTCGATGAGCAGACAGACCATGCCGAACTTGAAGCCGAAGACGCGGATGGCGTTCGTGGCGCCGGAGTTGCCGGAGCCGTAGTCCCGGACATCGACATGCTTGATCGCCTTGCCGAGCAGGTAAGAGGGCTGGAGACAGCCGATGAGGTAAGACCCGAGCAGGGCCAGAACGATGTAGAGGATTATAGTTGTTGACATATGTGCCTCCGTGTTAAAATGGTGTGCAAGTTTTAGTACGCTTCCTGATTGTCCCAGGAATCCGCCAGGATGGCGTTGACCGTGAAGCGCTCCGTCTTGGTGCGCGAAGTACAGGTCGAGAGCGTCAGGACCTGCTCCATGCCGGTGATGGCGACGGTGCCGGGCTTCACTTCACTCTTCGTGATGAGCTTCGCGAGCCAGTTCTGGAAATCGGAGTTCTTGGCAAAGGTCAGGATGTACACGTCATCGGAGGTCTGCGCGGTGAAGCAGGAGACGATCTTGTACTGGTAGGTCCGGTCACCCATGATGAGGTAGATGTACGGGTGGGACTCGAAGTAGGCCTGCTCCTTATACTTTTTCAGACCGCCGAACATGGCGCCGTTTTTGGTGTTGTGCCCGTAGATGAGCGTGTGCATGTCGGTGAGGTCCGGGTTGCTCAGTTCCGAGAAAAAGATGCTGCCGAACACACTGTACTCTTTCGTGTAGGTGTGGCGCAGGTAAGTGTTGTCGCTCTTCGACCAGAGCAGCGGGTAGGAGACTTCGGTGTCGGGGATGTAGATCCACCCCTTGACGTCCGGGTTCACCGCCTGGATCTTGGAGAGGTCGACGCGGAATCCGAGCCGGGACTTTTCGGCCTCGGGCGATGTATCGTCGGCCACCAGGTAGGTGTCCTGCGAATCCTCGTAGAACGAATCGCCTTCGTGGTATTCGAAGAGGATCTTCCCGGCCTGGAACAGGGCAAACAGGAAGATACACAGGAAAATGACCTCAAGGGCTGTCAGAACGATGTCCCGACGCTGTTTCTTTCTGGTACTCATGGCAGTTCTCCTTTTTGACGTACTAGCATTATAACACTAAACCCTTAAATCGAAAGATGTTTTTCAAAAAAATACAACCATGATCCTTAACGTAAGCAACCTGTCAAAATCCTTCGGCGACCGTCTTCTCTTCGAAAAGGCGAACCTGTCGGTCGAAAAGGGCGATATCATCGGTCTCATCGGTGCCAACGGCGCCGGCAAGACGACCCTGTTCCACCTCATCACCGGGGAGGAAGAGCCGGACGACGGCGCCGTCATCCGCTCACCCTTCACTTCGCTTGGATACCTCGAGCAGCACGTCTGCGCCGACTCCGACCGCACTACCTACGAGGAGACGCTCCTGGTCTTTTCCCACCTCTTCAAGATGGAGAAAGAACTCGCGGAACTGCGCGAGGCCCTCTCCGGCGAACATGCGGGGGACCCGGCACTCATCGCGAGACAGGAAGAAGTCCTCACGGCCTATGAGGCGGGCGATGGACTGACCTATCAAAACCTCACCCGGGCCGTTCTCACGGGCCTCGGGTTCACGGACGAGGAGCAGGGCCTGCCGGTCCGGAGCCTCTCCGGCGGACAGAAGTCCAAGATCGGTCTGGCGAAACTGCTGCTCCAGAAGCCGGACCTCATGCTGCTCGACGAGCCCACGAACCACCTCGACATCTCGTCGGTGGACTGGCTCGAGAACTTCATACAGTCGAGCAACATCACGACCATCGTCATCTCCCATGACCGGTACTTCCTCAATAAAGTCTGTAACCGCATCGCGGAGATCTCCCTTCGAAAACTCTATGTGACCGACGGCAACTACGACCGGCACATGGCGCTGAAAGCGGAGCGGGACCTCTCCCTGCAGCGCAACTACGACAACACGATGGCGGAAGTCCACCGCATCGAAGGCATCATCGAACAGCAGAAGCGCTGGAACCGGGAGCGGAACATCCGCACGGCGGAGAGCAAGCAGAAGCAGATCGACCGCCTCACGAAGGACCTCGAAAAGCCCGAGTACGAACGGTACGACTTTTCCTTCTTCTTCGACCCGGACAGCGTCAGCGGGGAAGAGGTCCTCGATGTGGACGATCTCTCCATGGAGTTCCCGGGCAAGGTCCTCTACCAGGACGTCAGTCTGAACATCCGGCGCGGGGAGCGGGTCTTCCTCATCGGCGAGAACGGCATCGGCAAGACGACCCTCATCAAGCAGATCCTGAAACGGGTCCGGGGCGTGCGCTTCGGCGTCGGCGTGACGGTCGGCTACTTCGACCAGCATCAGATGAACCTCTCCATGACCAAAACGGTCCTCGATGAGGTCCATGACATGTACCCGCGGATGACGGAGACGGAGGTGCGCTCGGCCCTCGCCATCTTCGGCTTCCGGGGCGACAAGGTCTTCGAGACCATCGAGACCCTCAGCGGCGGCGAGCGGGCCAAGGTGGCTCTCTGCCGGCTCATGCTGCGCCATTGCAACTTCCTCATCCTGGACGAGCCCACGAACCACCTCGACCTCTATTCCATGGCAGCCCTCGAAGAGGCGCTGTCCGGCTATGAGGGCACGCTGCTCATCATCTCCCACGACCGTTATTTCATCAACGCGCTGGCGGACAAGGTCGTCGAACTCCGTCCGGACGGAGCGGAGACCTTCGTCGGCAACTTCGACGCCTGGCGGGCGGAGAAGGAGCGGCGGGGCACCCCTGACGGTACATCGCCCGGGAAAGCGGAAAAGCAGATGGGGGCCGGCGGCCAGTCCTACCAGGAACAGAAGCGGCTGCGGTCCGAGCGGACCCGAAAGAAGACCGCTCTGCGCCGGGCCGAAGAGCGGATCAACGAACTGGAATCGGAGATCGAGGCCCTGACGGCTGAGATGAACGACGAGTCCATCGCCACCGACTTCGAGAAGATGACGGAGCTCACCGAACAGATGGCGGCACGGAACGGCGAACTCGAAACCACCATGGAAGAATGGGAACAGCTCGCCGAAGAAGTGGCTAATTTTGAGGATTAACGAACGAAACAAAAACTTTTATAATAGTTACGAACAAGGTTATTGCGTACTCCCAAGGAGGATGGATATGAACAACTACACGCTGAATGCAAAGCTGACCTGCGACGGAACAGCCATCGCCACATCCGACTTTGAAAACGACTGTTTTGAACTGACGCTCGAACAGACCGACACGTCACTGAAAGCGGTCCTGACCGCGAAGAAAGACCTCGTCTTGAACGACTTCATGCTGACCACCGGACGGACGTTCCGGGACAACGACCTGTTCTTCTCGAACGGGTTCCAGTCCTGGTCGACGACGGAAGAGCACGGCCGCAACGATGTGACGGAAGGCCTTCCGAAAGTCATCACCTTCAACAAGTTCGTGAAGACCCAGGCGGGGCAGATGGGCGACTACTCCTACACGGAGTACGGTGTGCCCGGCTGCTTCCACTCCTTCACCTTCACTTACTTCCGCAAGAAGGGGAGCCATTTCATCGAACTCTGGGGCTCCCGCGCCGACCGGAACGGCTTCACCATCTTCGATGTCGATATGCCCCGTGGGCGATTCACCATCCGCAGAGAAGTGGACGGCACCGCGCTGAAGGCGGGGGACACGTTCCTCATGTACGACCTCCTCATCTGTGAGGCCGAGTACAACAAAGCCTTCGACACCTACTTCTTCGACTTCCTCGGCTGCAAAAAACCGAGAGTCGAGCGTCTTGCCGGCTACACCTCCTGGTACAACTATTTCAGCAAGATCAACGAGGAGATCATCTACCGGGACCTGAATGCTCTGGACTTCGCCCAGGACGCAACGCAGATCTTCCAAATCGACGACGGCTACCAGGAGCATACCGGAGACTGGCTCCTCACCGACCAGAAGAAGTTCCCTCACGGCATGAAGGCCTGCGCCGATGCCATCCACGCCAAAGGCTACAAAGCCGGCATCTGGCTCGCGCCCTTCTGCGCCGCCACCCGGTCCACTGTGGCCAAAGAGCACCCGGACTGGTTCATCAAAAACGAAAAAGGCCACCGCATCCTGGCCCACTTCGGCTGGGGCTTTGCCTATGCGCTGGACATCTACAATCCCGGCGCCCGGGAGTATATCAAGCACTTCTTCGATGTCATCCTGAACGAGTGGGGCTTCGACCTCGTGAAGCTCGACTTCCTCTACAGCATCTGCGAGTATCCGCGTCTCGGCAAGAACCGCGGACAGCTCATGGCGGACGGCATCGACCTGCTGCGCGAAGCCTGTGGAGATAAACTCATCCTCGGCTGCGGCGTCCCCCTCGGCTCCTGCTTCGGCATCTTCGATGCCTGCCGCATCGGCCCGGACGCCAACAAGAACTATGAAGGCGACCTCCTCAACAAGCTGGCTCTGACCCGGGAGATCCCGTCTTCCCGGTTCGCGCTCGTCAACACCATCTTCCGCCGCGGTCTCGACGGCAGAGCGTTTGCCAACGACCCGGACGTCTTCTTCCTGAGAGACGACAACATCGAGTACACCCTCTCACAGAAACTCCTGCTCGCGAAGGTCAACGACATCATGGGCAGCATCATCTTCATGTCGGACAACGCCGCGACCTATGACAAGCGGGCCGCCGACTATCTCAAATATTTCTTTGCCGAAAAGGACTATGCGGTCCAGCTCGCGGAGTATGAATCCGCCGACGTCGTCCGCATCGAATACACCGAAAACGGGTCCGCAAAGACCCTCCGTCTCAACTTGAAAGACGGAAACAGCAACATCATGGAGAACGTATAACAATGACCTATCAGGAAGCGATCGCTTACATCGAAGACTATACCTGGAGCACCACGCGGCTCGGCCTCGACCGGACCGTGGAACTCCTGCACCGCCTCGGAGACCCGCAGAAGGACCTCAAGTTCGTCCACGTGGCGGGCAGCAACGGCAAGGGGAGCACCTGTGCCATGCTGGCCTCAGTCCTGCGTGAGGCGGGGTACCGGACGGGGCTCTATACATCGCCCCACGTCCTCTGTTTCGAGGAGCGCCTGCAGGTGAACGGACGGTACATCCTTCGGGAGGACCTCGCCGCCGTCACGGAGCGGGTGAAGGTGGAAGCCGATGCCATGGAAGACCACCCGAGCCAGTTCGAACTGGTGACGGCCATCGGCATGCTCTACTTCAAGGAGCAGGGCTGCGACATCGTGGTCCTCGAAGTCGGCATGGGCGGTGCGCTGGACAGCACCAATGTCATCGACGCGCCGGAAGTGGCCGTCATCACGAATATCGGCCTCGAGCACACGGAGTTCCTCGGCAACACCCTCGAGGAGATCGCCATGACCAAGGGCGGCATCATCAAAAAGGGCTGCGACGTGGTCTGCTACAACAGCGCACCGGAAGTCGTGAGCATCATCCGACAGCTCTCCGGGGTCTGGGGCGCGACGTTCCACCTCGTGGACTTTGGCGATGTGGTCCCTGTGGCCCATGACCTCTCCGGTGAGACCTTCACGTGGAAGGGCCTCACGCTCAATGTGCCGCTCCTCGGCGACTACCAGCTCCACAATGCGGCGACGGCCCTCACCGCCATCTCGGCGCTGCGGAACAGAGGCTGGGACATTTCGGACGACGCCGTGACCACCGGTCTTTCGAAGACCCGCTGGCCGGCCCGCTTCGAAGTCCTTGGCAGAGAACCGCTGTTCCTGCTCGACGGGGGCCATAACCCCCAGTGTGCCGAAGTGGTGGCGGAGAACCTCACGAAATACCTCGGGGACGAGAAACTGGTCTTCCTGACCGGCGTCCTCTCCGACAAAGACTACAAGGCCATGATGGGCAGCGTCCTGCCCCACGCGGAGCAGTTCCTCTGCGTGACCCCGGACAGCCCCCGGGCACTGGATGCCCTGGACCTCCGCGACTACCTGCGGGGCCTCGGCTGTTCCGCGGATGCCTATGAGGACATCCCGTCGGCGGTCCACGCGGCACTCATCACCGGCAAACCGGTCCTGGCCTTCGGCTCCCTCTACATGGCGGGCGATGTACGCTCGTCCTACTACAAAGAGAAGAAGACCGCGCAGCGGAAGTACTGCATGAATTCGAGACGGATGCTGACCCCGGAGGAACGGGCTGAGTTTTCCGCGGAACTCTCGCACAACCTGATGAAGCTGCCGGAAGTGCAGAACGCCACCCACATCTTCTCCTATATGGCGATGCAGGACGAGGTGGACCTCTCGGTCTTCCACGACTGGGCGGAGCAGAACGGCAAAGTGCTGTCGTACCCCATCTCCATGCAGAACGGCCATATGGAGGCCTATACCCTCGGGGAAGAGCCCGTCTGGAACTACGGAAAGTACGGCATCCGGGAACCGGACCCCGAGCACTCGGAGCTCCGCAAGCCGGAGGACTTTGACGTTATCCTGGTCCCCTGTGTCGGCTTCGACGAGGACGGCGGCCGCATTGGTCACGGGGCCGGGTACTACGACCGGTACATCGACCGGGCGCCGGACGCCTGCCGCGTGTGCATCGCCTTCGAGGCCCAGAAACTCGAGAAGGTCGTCGAGGAAGACACCGACATGCCGATGGACTATGTCGTGACCGAAGCGAAGGTCTATACGTTCTGATGTGGTCATAAAAACAGAAAAGGGGCCGTGTCACTAAGAAATAGTGGCACGGTCCTTTTCCATCGGTAAC
>R21__coassemble_282_pt1 | contig 43650 bp, 37 predicted proteins | sample R21__metabat2_low_PE_053 | metagenome-assembled genome bin R21 | reverse complement strand
AGCGCCGCAGACGTCGCACAGGCCGTCCCCGTCCCCGTCCGAATGGCCGGTGGCAGGCTGGGTCGTCTCCGGCTCTGATGTCTCACCACAGACGGTGCAGGTGTGGGTGCGGGGGCCGTCTGGGGGGCTGGGGGAGGGCGAGGGCCGCGAAGCACGCGGACCCGCCGCGGGGCCGAGCCACAAAGGGGTCGCCGCAACCGCAAGCAGAGGCACCGCCACGAGCCCCCCACACCCCCGCAGAAGATCTCGTCCTTCCAGGCGATGATCGTCTCCACCGCCTCCCGCGTCGGTACCGGCAACATCGTCGGTGTCTCCTCCGCGATCTGTCTCGGCGGCCCCGGAGCGGTCTTCTGGATGTGGCTCATGTGCATCGTCGGTGCTTCCTCGGCTTTCACCGAGAGTACCCTTGCGCAGATCTACAAAAAGAAGGATGCGAACGGCGACGCATACGGCGGACCCGCCTACTACATCGAGAAGGCCTTCAAGTCCCGCATCCCTGCCGTCATCTTCTGCTTCTTCCTGCTGATGACCTACTCGTTCGGCTTCCAGCTCCTCTGCTCCTACAACCTGCAGACGACCTTTGCCGGCTACTCGTTCTATGACCCGAAGACCACACCGGCCATCATCGGCGCCATCCTGGCTGTTCTCGTCGGTTACTGCATCTTCGGCGGCGGCAAGCGCATCATCAAGCTCACGAGCTCCGTCGTTCCGGCCATGGGCATCTTCTATGTCATCATCGCCCTCATCGTCATCTTCGCCAACATCCGAAACATCCCGCATATGTTCGCCATCATCTTTGAAGACGCCTTCAACTTCAAGGCCATCTTCGGCGGCATGTCCGGTTCCTGCCTCATCTACGGCGTCAAGAGAGGTCTCTACTCCAACGAAGCCGGTGTCGGTTCGGCCCCGAACGCATCCGCGTCCGCGATGGTCTCGCACCCCGTCAAACAGGGCCTTGCCCAGACGCTGTCGGTCTACATCGACACCATGCTCCTTTGCACCGCGACCGCACTCATGTGCCTCTCCACCGGCGTCTATTACGGCGCAGAAGTCGAAGGCGCTCCCTACGTCCAGAACGCCATCGCATCCCTGTTCGGCCGTGTCGGTCCCGTGTTCATCACCATCGCGATGATCCTGTTCGCCTTCACCACGTTGCTCGGTAACCTTTACTACACCGACAACGCGCTGGCGTACATGAACCATAAGAAACTCCCGGGCAAGAAGTTCATGACCTGTTTCAAGATCTTCTGCATCCTCGTCGTCTTCGCCGGAGCGGTCATCCCCTCCAAGGCGGCCTGGGCCCTTGCAGACATCTCCATGGGCGGCATGACCCTCATCAACATCCCCGCCTGTGTCATCCTCGGAGGCGCGGTCTTCAAAGCTTTGAAAGACTACGAAGACCAGAAGAAAGCCGGGAAGAACCCCATCTTCTTCTCAAAAGACATCGGCCTCAACGAAGACGATTTCGACTTCTGGAAAGAGGGAGACCTCTCCCATGTACCGGAAGCGGATCGCGAACAGATCGAAGCCTAAACCAGTTCAAAGGAGAGACCTACTTTGGCAAACCAGAAAGCACCCAGACAGGCGAACATCGAACTGCTCCGTGTCGTCTCCATGCTGGCGGTCATCGCCATGCATTTCCTCGGCGTCGGCGGTGTCATGACCTCTTCGACCGGAGTCTGGTTCGCAGTCTCCAGCACCTTCTATTCCTTTGCCATCGCCGCCACCAGCTGCTACGTGCTCATCGGCGGGTACTTCCTCGCGACATCGAAGTTCCGCACCGGGCGCATCTTCCGCCTGCTGCTCGAGTTCTTCACGTACACGTTCGGCATCTACCTGCTGTTCGGGCTCATCGTGCTCCTGAAAAACGGCGACAACATCTTCTCCTGGCATGAGTTTTACACGTTCTACCTGTTCCCCATCGTCCACGAGGAGAACTGGTTCGTCACCTGCTACATCCTGATGCTGCTTCTGGCACCGTTCTACAACGTCCTCCTGCAGCATCTGACGAAACAGCAGCACCTGCTGCTCATCGTCCTGACCGTCTCCCTGTTCTCCGGGGTCCCCACCGTCATCTGGCATGCGGCAGGCCAGTTCCTGCAGAGCGGTGGCTACTCCTTCGTCTGGTTCTCGGTCCTTTACTTTGTGGCGGCCTATTTCCGGCTGTACGGCGTCTCCACGCACCTGAAGAGCTGGGTCCTGGGGCTTATCTACTTCGGTGCCTCCGCGGTCACGACCGCGCTCGTCAACCACGAGTTCCTCTACCCCTCCGTCCTCACGGAAGAGAAGAACGGGTACTATTATTTCTTCAACTACAACTTCCTCACGGTGTTCATCGCCTCGGTGGCCATGTTCTTGCTGTTCCACCGGGTGACCATCCGCTCCGCGAAGACGGGACGGCTCATCAACCGGATCGCGTCCTATTCCTTTGCCGTGTTCCTCATCCATACCCACCCGTCCATCACGGGGGCATTGTGGCACGGCATCGTCCATACGGAACGGTATGTGGACTCTCCGCTCATGCTCGTCGGCATAGTCGTCCTGCCGCCCATCATCTATGCGCTCTGCATGCTCGTCGAGCAGCTGCGGCTGGGGCTTTCGAAACCGCTCCTTGGCAGCAAGACGCTGAACGCGAAGTTCGCCGCATGGGACGAGGCGAGTGGCTTTAACGATGTAGCATAATAATGCGTTAACAATTTTAAGGATTATATAGATAATCAAATTTAAAAGTAGTAAACTGTATAAAGTCTATTCTGTCGAGACTGGTCAGAAGAGCGTTTCAGGCGCCCTCTGCCGGTCTTTCGACTTAGTCAGGAGATTGTTTATGGAATACAAGATCACCGGTTATGAACCGACAGCACTCTTCCGGAACTTCGAAGAGTTCAGTGCCGTTCCCCGCGGCTCGTTCCACAACGAGAAGATCAGCGACTTCCTTGTGAAGTTCGCGAAGGACCGCGGCCTGGAGGTGTACCGGGACGACGCGCTGAACGTCATCATCAAAAAGCCCGGACAGAACGGCGGCGAAGGAAAACCTCCCGTCATCCTGCAGGGCCACATGGACATGGTCTGTGAGAAAGTCCACGGCTGTGACCACGACTTCGAAACACAGGGCATCGACATGTATGTCACCGAAGACGGATGGCTCACCGCGAACGGCACCACCCTCGGCGGCGACGACGGCATCGCCGACGCCACGATGATGACGCTGCTCGATGACGATACGCTGACCTATCCGCCCCTCGAGTGTGTCTTCACTACTGACGAGGAAGTCGGTCTGCTCGGCGCCAATGTACTCGATTATTCAAAACTCGACGGCCGTCTGATGCTGAACCTCGACTCCGAGGATGAAGGCATCGCCACCGTCAGCTGTGCCGGCGGCATGGACTACACGATGACCCGCGCCCTCACCCGGGAGACGCTCTCCGGTGAGACCGTCACCTTCGACGTCAAGGGACTCCTTGGCGGCCACTCCGGCACCGACATCGACCTCGGCCGTACGAACGCGGACAAGCTCATCGCCCGTGCGGTCCTGGCTGTCCTCAAGGACAAAGACGCCCGTCTCGTCTCCTTCGTTGGCGGCACCAAGGGCAACGCCATCCCGAGAGAAGCGGAAGCGGTCCTCTGGTTCCCGACAGCCGACAAAGCCGCTGCGGCAGAAGACACCCTGAAGGCTCTGGGCGATGCGTTCACCCATGAGATCCACGCGCTCGAGCCCGGCATCGACGTCACGGTCACACGGGCCGCAGCGAACGACATCTCCGTCATGTCCCGTGAGGACACGGAATCCGTCGTCTCTGCCATCGTCCTGTCCCCGAACGGCGTCCAGACGAGAGACCCGCTGATGGACAACTTCGTCATCAGTTCTCTGAACCTCGGCATCGTCAATGTCGATGGCGATGAGGCGGTCCTGGGCTTCGCGCCCCGCAGCTCCGTCGACTCCCTGATGGATGCCATCACGAACGAACTCGACCTCACGGCGAAGACCTTCGGCTTCGAGACCGAAGTCTCCGGTGCCTACCCCGGCTGGGAGAAGGTCGAGAACTCTGTCCTCTGTGACACCATGAAAGAGAGTTACCGCGACCTGTTCGGCGGCGAACTCAAAGTGGAAGGCATCCATGCAGGCCTGGAATGCGGCCTGTTCTATGCGAACCTTCCCGGCCTCGACCCGGTCTCCATCGGGCCGACCATGCGCGGCGTACACACGCCCGACGAAAAAATGGATCTCCAGTCCTGCGACAAGTTCTACAAGCTGGTCGTGGACGTTCTGGAACGTCTTGCAAAGTAAGGGTACATCGCCCAAACCATTGCGAGTGAGTAATAAAGAAAAGAGGAAACATCATGTCTGAAAACAAAGGGGCTTCCTACAAGCCGTTCATTCCGGCTGACAAAGTCGTCCCCGAGATCACCGTGACCTCCATCATCCTCGGCATCCTGCTGGCCGTCGTCTTCGGCGCCGCCAATGCCTACCTCGGACTCCGCGTCGGTATGACCATTTCCGCGTCCATCCCCGCCGCCGTCCTCTCGATGGGTGTCATCCGGTTCATCCTGAGAAAAGACTCCATTCTCGAAAACAACATGGTCCAGACCATCGGTTCCGCCGGTGAGTCCCTGGCTGCCGGTGCCATCTTCACCCTCCCCGCCCTGTTCCTGTGGGCCGAGGAAGGCAAGATCGAAGCACCCAGCATGCTGACCATCACCCTCATCTGCCTTGTCGGCGGTATCCTGGGCATCCTGTTCATGATCCCGCTGCGTCAGGCCCTCATCGTCGAGGAGCACGGCGTCCTTCCCTTCCCGGAAGGTCAGGCCTGTTCCGAAGTCCTGATGGCCGGTGAAGAAGGCGGTTCGAAGGCCGGTGCGGTCTTCAGCGGTCTCGGCATCGCAGCGCTTTACAAGCTCCTGACCGACGGCTTCAAGTTCTGGCCATCCGAAGTCGGACACGACATCAAGTTCTTCAAGGGTTCGTCCCTCGGCATGCAGGTCCTCCCGGCCCTCGCCGGTGTCGGTTACATCTGCGGACCGAAGATCTCGAGCTACATGTTCGCGGGCGGTACCCTCAGCTGGTTCGTCCTCATGCCCGTCATCGCGCTGTTCGGCGCGGACGCCACGGTCTTCCCGGGCACGGAAGTCATCGGCACCCTGGATCCCGGCTCCCTGTGGGGCACTTATGTCCGGTACATCGGTGCCGGCGCGGTCGCCACGGGCGGTGTCATCTCGCTCATCAAGAGTTTCCCGATGATCGTCCGCACCTTCAAGGCCACCATGGCCACCTTCGGCAAGAAGGGTGACCAGAAGGTCACGACCCTTCCCCGCACCCAGCAGGACCTCCCGATGCCGCTCGTCATCGGCCTCGTCATCCTGCTCGTCCTGCTCATCTGGCTCCTCCCGACCTTCCCGGTCAACCCCCTCGGAGCCCTGCTCGTCGTCGTTTTCGGCTTCTTCTTTGCAGCCGTTTCTTCCCGTATGGTCGGCCTCATCGGGTCCTCTAACAACCCGGTCTCCGGCATGGCCATCGCCACCCTGCTCGCCACCACCGTCCTTCTGAAGGTCACCGGCACCGCCGGCACCAAGGGCATGGTCGGCGCCATCGCCATCGGCGGTATCATCTGTGTCGTCGCTGCCATCGCGGGCGATACCTCTCAGGACCTCAAGACCGGTTTCCTCGTCGGTGCCACCCCGAAGAAACAGCAGATCGGTGAGATGATCGGTGTCGTCGCATCTGCCATCTCCATCGGCTATGTCCTCGACCTGCTCAACAAGGCATGGGGCTTCGGTGGTTCCGAGATCCCCGCGCCGCAGGGCATGATGATGAAGATGATCGTCGAAGGCATCATGAACGCCCAGCTTCCCTGGGGTCTCATCTTCATCGGCGTCTTCGTCGCCATCGTCATCGAGATCCTCGGTGTCCCGGTCATGCCGGTCGCCGTCGGTATGTACCTTCCCTTCTCCCTGTCCGCCGGCATCATGTGCGGCGGTGTCATCCGCTGGTTCGTCGAGAAGAGAACGAAGGACAACGAGAAGTTCAACAAGGAAGCCGTCGAGCGCGGTACCCTTTACACCTCCGGCCTCATCGCCGGCGAAGGTCTCATGGGCATCCTGCTGGCTGTCTTTGCGGTCGCTCACCTCGACATCGACCTCTCTTCGAAGTTCAGCATCGGCCAGATCGGTTCCCTCGTCATGTGGGTCCTGATGCTCGGCACGCTGCTCTACACCTGCTTTGGCAAAAAGAACCTGAAGTATATCGTCAAAAAGTCTGACGTTCAGTACGATTCCGACAACGCCGAGGACGCTTCCGATGAGTAAGCAGAAGAACTTCATGGACTTTGTTCCCCGCCGGAACAAAAACTACCAGTATGAAGTGGACAAGGACGGCAAGGTGACCATCCTCGTCAAGTGGACCGGTCCCTACCATAAGATCGCCACGGTACTGTTCAAGAAGCCGGAAGTCAGCCGCATCGACCTCGATGCCATCGGCAGCTGGGTCTGGCTGGCGATGGACGGACACAAGACCGTTTACGACCTCTCCAAAGAGTTCAAGGCGGCCTTCCCCGACGAGGAGAAACCCGTCGCCCGGCTCGCCCAGTTCTTAAAGATCCTGCATAACAACAAATTCATCGTCTACAACGTCCCGCTGAAAGACGAATAAAGAAAAAAGAGTTCTCTCATACGAGAGAACTCTTTTCATTTGTGATCAGGTTTGTCCGTCCAGGGCTTATTCCACCGTGACGGACTTGGCGAGGTTCCGGGGTTTGTCGACGTCGACACCGCGGGCCAGGGAGACGTAGTAGCCCATGAGCTGAAGCGGGACGACGGCAAGCGACGTCGCGAAGTGTTCGTCGGTCTTCGGGATGAAGACGCAGAAGTTGGCGATGTCCTCGAGGTTGTAGTTGCCGGCGGTGGCGAGGCCCATGAGGTAGCCGCCGCGGGACTTGACTTCGACCATGTTGGAGACCGTCTTCTCGATGACCTCCGACTGTGTGCACACGCCGATGACCAGGACACCGTCTTCGATGAGCGAGATGGTACCGTGCTTCAGTTCGCCGGCGGCATATGCCTCGGAATGGATGTACGAGGTCTCCTTCATCTTGAGGGAGCCTTCGAGACAGGTGGCGTAGTCGATGCCGCGGCCGATGAAGAAGATGTCCTTCGCGTTGGCGAACTTGGACGCGAACCACTGGATCCGCTCCTTGTCGTCAAGGATGCGCTGGATCTTGTCCGGCAGCGTCTTCAGTTCCGCCACCATGGTCGCTACCTGCTTCTTCGTGAGCTGACCGCGGACCCGTGCGAATTCGATGGCCAGGACATAGTTGGCGATGAGCTGCGTGGAGTACGCCTTGGTCGTGGCGACCGCGATCTCCGGACCGGCCAGCGTGTAGAACACGTGGTCCGCCTCTCGCGCGATGGAGCTTCCCACCACGTTGACGATGGCCAGCGTTTTGATGCCCCTCGCCTTGCACTTGCGCAGCGCTTCCAGGCTGTCTGCCGTCTCACCGGACTGGCTGATGATGATGGCGAGCGCGTTCGGGGACATCATGAGGTTCCGGTAACGGAACTCGGAGGCCAGTTCGACGCGTACCGGCACTTTGACAAGGTCTTCGAAGACGTACTGTGCGGTCACACCCACATGGTAGGCAGAGCCGCAACCGATGACGACGAGACTGTCGAAGGCCTTGATGTCGTCCGCGGACATGCCGACGCCGGAGAGGTCGATCTTGTTCTTGTCGTCACAGACGGAGTTGACGGTGTCCTGAACGGCCTTCGGCTGTTCGTGGATCTCCTTCAGCATGAAGTGCTCGTACCCGCCGCGCTCGGCCGCTTCCGCGTCCCAGGTGATCTCGGTCAGGGTCTTGACCAGCGGCTCACAGTCGATGTTGAAGAACTCGATGCTGCCTTCCTTGAGGCGGGCCATCTCCATATTATCGATGTAATAGACTTTTCTCGTATGGTTCAGGATAGCCGGGACATCGGAGGCGATGTACGCACTCTTCCCCTTTTTGCCGATGATCATCGGGCTGCCGTTCCGGACGCAGTAGATCTCGCCGGGGTAGTCCGCGAACATGAGGCACAGCGCATAGGAGCCGCGTACACGCAGGATAGCGCGGGAGATGGCGCGCAGCGGGCCTTCCCCATACTTTTTATAGTAATAGTCGATAAGTTTGATCATGACCTCGGTGTCGGTCTGAGAGTAAAACTTGTAGCCCTGGCGCTTCAGTTTCTCGATCAGTTCTTCGTAGTTCTCGATGATGCCGTTGTGCACGCCGATGACCGCATCGTCATCCGAGTGGTGCGGGTGAGCGTTCGTCTCCGAAGGCGCGCCATGGGTCGCCCACCGGGTGTGGCCGATGCCGCAGGTACCGATGACGGACTCGACCGGTCCGATTTTCTCTTTGAGGTCGGCGATCCGCCCCTTCTCCTTCACGGTGACGGGCGCATTCTGTCCATCGCGAACCGCAATACCGGCGGAGTCATATCCGCGGTACTCCAGCTTGGTCAGGCCTTCGAGCAGGACCGGAGCCGCCTGTTCGGTCCCGACATATCCGACGATTCCACACATAGGAAAACCTCCTGAAAATAAAGAGACGGCATCGCTATTCAAGCGACGCCGTTGCCGTTTAAACTTTATGATTGGTATATTTTCTCCGCGTATACTATAGCAGAAAAGATAGCCCGGTTCAAGATTCTACTTTTGATGGATAAACTATTTTGAAAAAAATGCTAAAATGAGGTTGACAGCCGGATTGTTCCGTGGTATGGTATAGCCGTACTAAGGTTGTTAGTACGCACAAGCTTTATTTGGATACTCATTACACAGGAGGGAACCCACAATGAAAAAATCGCTCAGATCCATCATCGCCGTCCTCATCGCGCTCACCATGATGCTCGCCTTTGCCGCGTGCAACTCCCAGAACGCTGCGGACACCGCAAAAACCACGAAGGCCACCGAGTCTGACGAATTCAAGACCGCGACCGACAACGACGCCATGGAATATGTCAGCCCCGACGGCTGGAGAGTCACCTATGACGCAAAGACCATGGAATCCATGGAGATCGACGACCACGCTGCTCAGTTCACCTACATCGGTGAGTCCGCAGGCACCAACTCCGTCGAGATCCGCTACCTCAAAGACAAGCAGCCCGAAGAAGTCCTCTATGACCTGACTTCCACCTGGACCAACGACCAGGAAGACATCGAGCGCACCGAAGGCATCTTCCCCGGCACCAAAGACAAGTGGGGCTTCTGGAGAGAACTCCCGGCTGACGACGAAGGTTCCCGCCTCGGTCAGACTGCCATCGCCGGCGAATACAACGGCGGCGTCCTCCTCTTCACCATCACCTCTCACACGAGCGGCAAAGATGAGATCGACATCCCCGTCAGCGACGCCATCTCCGAGCTCATCAACGGCATCCAGTACAAAGACGGTTTCAAAGACCAGAAGATGTTCGACTACTATGCCGGCACCTACAAAGCTGCCAAAGACAACAAAGCCTACAAGTCCATCGTCCTCAACAAGGACCACTCCGGTGTCCTGACCGACGCGAAGGGCAACAAGAAAGACTTCCAGTGGGGTTCCATCGAACTCACCACGTTCGGCGATGACGAAGACTACGAGTTCACCATCGAAGGCAACAGCCTGATGCTCAAAGTCGACGACAACACCTGGGTCGATTTCGCGAAATAAACCACTTCTTTGCTTCCGCAAAACTGGAATAACAAAAAGCACCGCTTTCGGGCGGTGCTTTTCTGTTGTGTTTCTGTGGCGATCTACAGCAGTTTCATGCTGCGGTCTTCGCCGATGCCGACGTCGTCGATCTCGTACTTCGTGCCGTCTTCTCCAATGATGAAGCCTTTGAGGTCGCCGAAGGTGATGGAGTAGTCGGAGCAGGCGATGCCGAGGTTGAATTTGACGAGGTTGCGGTCGTGGATCTGATAGTCGAGGTCGATGGTGCCGTACTCGTCGTAGATGCGCCAGTGGTCGTAGTCATAATGGTGGAAGTAGACCGGCGGCAGGCGGTCGTTCTTGTCGCCCAGCCAGAGGATGTTCTCGTTGTAGTCGTCCTGGTCGATCGACTGGTTGCGGGTCAGATTGAAGCCGAACTTCACGGGTTTGCCTTTTACAGTGCAGTACCCCATGTTCGTGACCCAGTCGTAGTGAGCCTTCTTCGGGTAATAGCCTCGGTGGTCGTCGATGATGGCCATGGTGGCGTCGTTCGCCTTGTACTCCTTGCCGTTGAAGATGACAGAACCTTCGACGGTGAAGATGTCTTTCTGTGAATAGAGGCTGATGTTGCCGCCAAAGGGCATGGAGCCGACGGCCGGGTCGGACCAGCGGGTCAGCTGCAGGTCGTAGGAGACCTTGTTTTTGAGGCCTCTTCCCTGTCCGAAGACATGCGCTTTGCCCTGGTTCTGGCAGTTCTCAAAGGTGACGCTGTTCAGTTTGCTCTTCGCCACCGTCGCGTTGCCGTCCAGCAGGTTTTCCGACATGTAGCCGTTCTTTGCGAGCATCGGCGCCATGAAGGACGTCATCTCGCCGGTCTTCTTGTCATAGACGAGGGTCAGTGCGATGGTGACGGCACCGCCCATGACGGACATGGCCGTCAGGAAGGAAATGTCGTCGAAGTTGACTTCGAGCGCTTCCCACAGGGTCACTTTCACACCGTTCAGGAACTTCGGGACCCCGACGTCTTTCGCGTCGAGCAGGTTGATGATCGGGAACTCCTTGTCAAAGGTTCCGACCGCGACGCGGCCTTTCTCATCGACCATTTTCTCCGGGGTCGGGACCGGATAACGGAGCTTTGAGAGTGGGACTCCGTTCTTCGCTTTCTTCAGTTTCGGGTCCGCTTCGAGTTTTGCGGTCTTCAGTGCTTTTGCCTGAGCTTTGGCAGCCTGCTTCTTCTGCTTTTTCCCCTTCGGAGGGACGTCCTGCAGCTGCCATTTCGGTTTTCCAAACATGAGCATACTCCTTTCATTTGTGCAGTCGATTTTCTCCGATATTATTGTACCAAATTGTTCGGACAACCTCAACTAAAGACACGTGTACAGGTTCTACAAAATTCCCGTATGTTTTTTGACACATCGCCCAATGTGTCAGTTTCGGTTTTGCCTTGTGTTCTGCTCTTTAAAGTGTTAAACTAATCGTTACTATTTGTGTTTATGAGAAAGAAGGAGAATCACATCTATGGACAATCAGACCCGTGAACAGTTCGGCTCCCGACTGGGGTATATCCTCGTCTCGGCCGGCTGCGCCATCGGCATCGGCAACGTCTGGAAGTTCCCGTACATCTGCGGGCAGTACGGCGGCGCCATCTTCATGCTCATCTACCTTCTGTTCCTGGTCATCCTCGGCATCCCGATCCTGACCACTGAGTTCGCCATCGGTCGCGGCTCTCAGAGAAGTGCCGCCCGCGCCTACGACGTCCTCGAACCGAAGGGCACCAAATGGCACTGGTACAGCTGGTTCTCGATCATCGGCTGTTCCCTGCTCATGATGTATTACACCACCGTCGCCGGCTGGATGATGAACTACGGCCTCAAACACATCGCCGGAACGTTCGTCGGCAAATCGCCCGAGGAAGTCACCGGGGGCTTCAGTGAAATGCTCGGCAATCCGCTGGAGCTGACCTTCTGGACCGTCCTCGTCTGCCTGCTCGGCTTCACCGTCTGCTACTTCGGCATCCAGAAAGGCATCGAGCGCGTCACGAAGTACCTCATGGTCGCGCTGCTCGCCCTCATGGTCATTCTGGCCGTCCACTCCGTCTTCCTGGAAGGTGCCAACGCAGGCGTCCGCTACTACCTCGTCCCGAACCTCGAGAACATCCAGGACCACGGCATCGGCGAAGTCGTGTTCAACGCGATGAGCCACGCCTTCTTCACACTGTCCATCGGTGTCGGTTCCATGCTCATCTTCGGTTCCTACATCGGTAAGGAACGGAGCCTGATGGGTGAATCCATGGTCATCACCGGCCTCGACACGTTCGTCGCCCTGACCGCCGGATTCATCATCATCCCCTCCTGCTTCGCATACGGCGTCGAACCCGGTGCGGGCCCGAGCCTCATCTTCATCACCATCCCGAACCTCTTCACCCAGATGCCCGGCGGACGCTGGTGGGGCGCGGTCTTCTTCATCTTCCTGACCTTCGCCGCCATGTCCACCGTCGTCGCCGTCTTCGAGGGCATCATCGCCTTCTTCATGGACCGCTTCGACTGGGAGCGCAAGAAGAGCACCATCATCAGCGGCATCGCCATCACCCTGCTCAGCATGCCCTGCGTCTTCGGCTTCAACCTCTGGTCGAAGATCCAGCTCCTCGGGGAAGGCTCTTCCGTCCTCGACTTCGAAGACTTCATCGTCTCAAACAACCTGCTGCCGCTCGGCTCTCTGGCCTTCGTCCTCTTCTGCACCAGCAAGAACGGCTGGGGCTTCGAGAACTTCATCGCCGAAGTCAACTCCGGCAAGGGCCTCAAGATGCCTTCGAACAAAGTCGCAAAGTTCTACATGACCTGGATCCTGCCCCTCGTCATCATCGCCGTGTACCTCAAGGGCTACTGGGACATGTTCAAACCGGAAGTCGGCTTCGACGGCCGCTTCTTCGGCTGGATGGCCTTCGCCCTCCTCTTCCTCGTGTTCATCATGTTCGTCGCCATCTGGGGCGGACACAAACGCGCGGAGAAATAAATCAAAACAAAACGCCCCCGGCTCTTGCGAGTCAGGGGCGGTTTTTTTGTTTGTTGTGGCGATTTACGGAAGGTTCGCAAACTTCGTCAGAAGGCCCTTATAGAGAGCGAGCATATCTTCCTTCGTCTCTTTGAGACCGTTCCAGGAGACATGGTCGAACTTCATGACCGGCATATTGTACCAGATGCCGGGCTTCGGGGTCATGCCCTCTTCCCACTCGACGGATTCCTCGGTAAAGGGAGCACCGGTCGAGATGGTGTTGACGTATCCGTCGGTGCGGAGCCAGTCTTTATTGACGCCGTGGCGACGCATCTTCGGGGTGATGATGTGGCTCGTCACATAGCCGGCATCTTTGCAGAACAGGGACATCTCCTTGTCCGGGGTCTGCAGGCCGAAGAGGCTCTTGTGGGAGCGGCAGGCGCGGTGAGCGAAGTAGTAGGTACCTTCATGACCATGGATGTCTTTGTTGATCTCTTCCATGACATAGAGGCCCAGTTCGAACGCGCTGTTGTCGAAACGGTTCTGGGCAAAGCGGTACATCTTCAGCCACTCATAGGTCGGGAGACGGAAGCGGCGGAGTTTCACCTTTTCGGGGTTCTTCATGACGCCCCACTGTTCCATCATCGGGTCATAGTACTTGCCGACCCAGCTGTTGCCGAGCAGGGTGACGAAATACATGACGTAGTAGCAGAGGAACTTGTTGACGAGGATGCCGTGCCAGGACGCGTAAGTCGTACCGTTGTTGACACCGGACAGCGTGGTGACGGTATGGATGCAGTTGCCCTTCCCGCCCTTGAACAGGCCGGAGAGCTCGTCTGCCGGAGTGCCGTTGCGTTCTTCTTCCGAGCCATAGGCCATCAGGTAGTCGAACATGCGGACCGTCGGGCCGCCGAAGCTGTGGCCAACCAGATTGATCTTTTCATGGTCACCGGGGGTGCCGAGGTCTTTCAGGATGCCGGGATAGGTGCGGCCGTAACGCTCGTGGCCGTACTTTTCGCTGTGGACTTTGCCGTAATCGACACGGCCGCCGTAAAGCTGCGCATAAAGGACACAGCAGCGGTCCCAAAGGCTGTTGAAGGGGCCGATCGCCGGCGTATAGACTTCGAAGCCTTCCTTTCGAAGGTAGTCCTGGACCCCGTGCTTCAGGCCGAAGTAATCGATGCCCAGTTTGCTGGTCAGTCCGTCTTCCTCACCCCAGCCGATAAAGCCGTGGACGAATACGGTAGGATACTTGTTCATTTCGTTGTCCTCCTTTTTCGAGACATTCGAACAATCGTTGGATACGCCTCCTATTGTAACAGAATGCCGCCTTCCTGGGAAGGCGGCAAAAGAAAAACGTTACATAAAGCCCTTACAGGTCTTATTTGGTCTTCACACCGGAGAAGTCGAAGACTTTCAGTCTGCGGAGCAGGACGCCGATGTCGGTCTTGTCGACTGCGGGCAGGATGACCTTGTCGAGGAGGAGCTTCTGGCCCATGGCCACCGGCTTCTCGAGGAAGGACGGGACTTCGAACATCTTGGTGTCGTTCAGCGGTTTGCCGTCACGCATGTCGACGAATGCTTTGAGGACCCAGCGGATGTCGTAGATGGAACCGTAGACTTCCGGAATGGCTCTGTTGACCTTCGCGAACTTGTAAACAGCCATCATCGCGGAACGGATGGACTTCTCAGTCGTGAAGGAGCAGTCACGCTCGACATTGGCGTGGTTACCGAGGAACGCGAAGTTGGTGACGCCGGCCGGAACGACTTCCGGATAGGTGCCCTTGCTTCTGGAGACGAAGTAAGTGGTGACACGGGGCATCATGCAGGGGATGCAGTTACAGCCCTTGGCAGCGAGCTCGTCGATCTTCTCGATCGGGCAGCCGATGTGGTACAGCCACTCTTTGGCGATCTCTTCACCGGTGCAGTCTCTCATGCGTTTCTTGACATAGTTACCGACATTGCTGGTATACAGACCGTAGATCCAGACGATGGTGTTCTTCTCGGTATCCTGGTCAAGGAAGTGCTTCTGACGGTTGATGGTCCAGGACATGACCCAGCCGGAGTCTTTGATGGTGACGATACCGCCGGTGACGACTTTACCGTCTCTCGGATCACGGCCGGTGATGTTGGTGATGTACTTGAGGATCTCATTGTCCATGGTGGTCAGGGTCGCGGACTCCCACTGAGTGATCTCGGGGTCAGCCAGCAGCTCGTCGGGGTTACCGAAGGACGGATCCTGTTTGGCGATGTTCTGCCAGGTCTTCCAGGAACCATAGACGGAAGTGTCCCATTCAGGAGCGGTGTGATGGTCACCAAGTTTGATGTTCGCGGTGTTGGAACCGTTGGTGAAGAAGACGAAGGTGTTCTCGTCGATGTCGACGGAGGTCTCCTTGCCTTCGATGGTGACTTCGACCTTGGTCGCGGTCTTCTTGTTGCCTTCTTTGGTGAAGAGGACGTTCGTGACCATTGCGTGGTATACGAAGTTGACGCCGTGGTCCTTCAGCCAGTTTTCCATGGGAAGGATGATGGAGTCATAGTTGTTGTATTTGCAGAAACGGAGAGAAGAAAGATCGGTGAAACCTTCCAGATGGTGGATGAATCTCTGCAGGTACAGTTTGACTTCAAGGGCGGAATGCTCGTTCTTGAATGCGAACATGGTCTTGAAGTAGTACCAGAAGTTGGAGTTGAAGGTCTCATCGGTGAAGAACTGGTCAATGGATTTGCCATAGAGGTCATCGTTCTTCATAAGCATGACTTTCAGAACTTCCATCTGAGCCTTGTCGGACATGTTGAACTTTTTGTCCGGAGCAGCGTTCTGACCGCGCTTTTCGGAAACACGGCAGTTGGAGAAGTTCGGGTCAGCCTCGTTCAGGCGCTTGTAAGCGTCCAGGATGGAGACGTTCTTGTCATCGCAGGACGGGATATCTTTGAAGAGGTCCCACATGCACTCGAAGTGGTCGTCCATTTCACGGCCGCCGGAGATGACGTAACCTTTGCCGGGGATGAACATACCGTCGCAGGAACCGCCGGAGACGGAACGAGCTTCGTAAACGGTGATGTTTTTGCCGGGCATCTTGGCGTCACGGACCAGGAAGCAGGCAGCTGCCAGGCCGGCGATACCGGAACCGATGACGATGGCGTGTTTGTTCTCGATGTCTTCGGCCGGAACGGTGGTGCAACCGGACTCGTAGTTACCGTTGCTGTGATAGAAGCCCTGCTCTTCGATGTCGTGCCAGTTGAAAATCAGGTTCTTGCGTTCCAGGCCATTGTAAAATCCATTATCCATTGTGTTCTTCCTCCATTTTTACAATTGTCTCTTGGTTTACTCTCTTTTACGGACGGGTTCTTATTCACTGAGTTCCCGGAGCCCTTCCCGGTAGAGGATCTCGATCTCTCCTCTGCCGAGTTTGATGAGACCGAATTCTTCCATTTTCTTGAGTTCCCGGCTGATGACGACCCGGGTGGTCCCCAGTTCGTTTGCCAGTTCCTCATGGGTCAGACGGACCGTGCCTTTCAGTATGCTTCGTTCGAGCAGCGTCCGGGCAAGATTGCCGCGAACCGTGACGAACGCAGAGTAAGACAGGCTGTCGGTCAGACGACGGATCAACAGTTCCTCACTTTCCAGAACGTAGTCCAGTGCCTCGGGGCACCGTCCCATGACCTCGACCATGACGCTTTTCGGCAGGAAGGCATATTCGCAGCCCTCCGATGTCTCATAGCGAAGCTGGCCTTTGCGGTTGTGAGAGGCCTCGCCCGGGTGGACGAGAAAGTTTTCGCCGGCTTCCATGGACATGGCGGTGATCTCTCTCCCCTCGTCAGAGGACAGGAAGATCCGAAGGTTCCCCTTCAGCAGAAACAAAAGACCTCCGTGCATGAACCGTTTGCTCGAAAAGAAGCCGCTTCCGGGGTTTGCCGCAGTCTGCAGGTTTTCTTCGATGAACCTGCGGTCTTTGTCGCTGAGAGCGCTCCAGAATGGAATGAATTGCTCGGGAGTCATATAGGTTCTCCTTTCAACTCGTGAACAAGTCGTGAACATTTTATAGCTAAATTATACATCAGTCAGTTACAAAAGTTACATAAAAATCGCGATTTACCACAATTTGTACGAATAACCAAATAATGTGTGTGATTCCCCTCAAAATTTCTTTATTTACACTTGTCAATCCATGTATAATGATAAAAAAGAAACCCGATTTATATCAATAAGGAGAGATATGATATGAAATTCCATGCAAAGCCCTTCCCCTTTCAGAGGGTCGCCGGGGACCCGTTCCCGAACAGTGAGTACTATGAGATGGGAGACTACAAGATCCACTACCGCATCGACCCTGCCAAAACGGTGACACCGGTGGCAAAGGCCTTCCTCATCCACGGCTTTGCCTGCAATACCCGGTTCTATGACGAGATGGTCGAGCACCTGACGGCGGCCGGCATCTCCTGCCTGCGTGTGGACCTCCCCGACTTCGGTTTCTCGACGAGAGAATACAAAGGCATCCACTACATCCCCCAGACCGAGATCCTCGCGCAGATGATGAAAGACTTCGACGAGGACGGCAGCGGATGGATCCTCTTCGGCCACTCCATGGGCGGTTCCGTCGCCACACAGATGGCCATCGCGGAAGCCGGCAGGGATGACCCCGAGATCGCATCCCTGGTCCTCTACGCACCCCTGATGATGGCAGACTCTCCGAAGTTCCTGCGGGATTTCATGCTGAACGCCCCGGTCGGGCCGCTCCTCGATCTCATCCTGCCGCTCATCACCCCCTATGACGCCATCTGGAAAGCCGTCGGGTTCCTCATGACCTTCGACTGGGAGTACACGAAAAAGATGCCTGCCGGCGTCTATCGCGATGCACTTCAGGTCAAGCACATGGGTCGCGGTGCAGCCTATATGACTGCGGTCGCCTCGAAGCCTGACATCAACGAGCTTGAAAAGGTCACGGTCCCCATCCAGCTCATCTTCGGCGGCAGAGACCTCTTCGTCATGCCGAACGTCGCTTTCAAGATGTGGAAAAAGATGCCCGCCCAGGCGGACAAACACGTGTTCCTGAACGGTGCCCACTGCTTCCTGCAGAACCAGGCGGACCGCACCTGGGAGACCACGAAGAAGTTCCTTCAGAAGACGAAACAGATCTGATCCTCATAACACAACAAAAATCGCCTCTGCTCCGCATGGAACAGGGGCGATTTATTGTTTGTCAGGTCTTATTTTCCGAAGACATCCGGAAACAGGACTTCCTCCACGATGGCGGCGGCATCGGTGATGCAGTCGGGACAGGAGTGGAGCATGACGCCGGTCTCGACGCCCTTAAGGTCCTTGCAGATGGTGGCGCCGGCTCTCTGCTGGAATCGGGCGACGATCTCCCGGGACAGCTGGTAGGTCTGGCCCTTCGTCGTCGGGTTCTGAAGGTCTCCGCCGGAGTTCTTCATGCCAGCCAGCACACAGGCGCCGGACAGCGCACCGCAGGTGCCCTGCATGCCGCCCATGCCGAGGCCGAGGCCTTCGGTCATCTTGAACATGGTCTCTTCGTCACAGCCCACGAGGTCCGCATAGGTACAGGCCACGGACTGCGCGCAGTTGAAGCCCATATTGTGTCTCATCGTACAATCGTTGATTCTGCTTTCCATAGTTGTTCTCCCAAGGGTTTTATAGTGCCGACAGCGCGTCTGCCAGGATGATGATCAGTGCCGCCCGGTAGGCGATGTCGAAATTGGTGTTCTTGTGGTCTCTCTTGCGGGCCCGGCAGGCCACCAGGATGGCGGCGTGGATGAGCCGGCGCTTCCGACCGACGGCAAACAGACCGTGGTACCCTTTCTGCTGGGCAAGTGCCAGGTCTGCCTCGCGCATCCGCTCGAGGAACCGTTTCGTGTCGTACTTCGAGAAGCTCAGGGCGCCGAGCAGGCCCATCGAGTGGTTGCCGCCCAGTCTCATACCGGCCGTGTGCAACGCGGAGGTGAAGCGCTCGATGTGCCGCATGTTCTGGTCATTGGTGCCGCCGGCGATGGACAGGGTGACCCCTACCGCCCGGTTGGAGGAGCGCAGCGGGAACAGCGGTTTCAGCCGTCCCAGCAGCTCTTCGATCTCGAACACGGCCCGCTCCGGCGGTTTGTCCGTCATGGCGAGCAGCGCCGCGACAAAGGTCTCTCCGTCGTGGTCGAGCAGACCCTTCTGCTCCATCAGTTCATAGATGCGCGCGGTCTTGTCGATGTACCGTTTCCACTCGGTCTTCGGGATGACGTCCACGACACCGAGGAGCGCCATGGCGAGGAATGCGCTGCGGGGGACCTTTTCGGTCATCTGCCGGTAGAGCTCCGGTGCGAGCAGCGTCAGCTGTTCCGGATGGTCCGAGGCCGCCAGCATACAGGCGACCGGCACGACCGCGGGACCCTTGAAGTCTCCGGTGAAGTCGTCGTCCATGCGGATGTGGTCCCGGAGGCCCTTCAGTTCCTCCGCAGTGATGGGCCGCTCCCGCTCGAGCAGGATGGCGGCACAGACCGGGTAGAGCATGCCTTCTTCTCTCCCGTAAGCGTCCCGCAGAGCCGTCACGTTGTGGACGAAATACTCCGCGAGGTCCGTGTACCGTTCGACCATGGATCTCACCCCACTTGTCTCATTTCACAAATCTTCTCCCACTATAGCACGTTTTTCCCAAAACCGCTATTCTATTTGTAAACAGAGTCCTTCGTTGACAGAAAAAGGGCTTTGTGCTACTATTCTTTCAACGATTTTGTCGGAGGAACTGTCATGAAAACCGTTCTCTTCACAGCTGAATACCGCTTTTACGGCTTTACCTATTATTTTGGTAAGGCTTTCGACCGGTGCGGCTGAACACAAAATCGCGTTTCCAGAATTTTGTAAGTATCAGGCCTGCGGCGGTTGCTGCGGGCCTTTCTTTATGAAAAACCTTTCAGCACTTTAAAGGAGAAAAGAACATGGTCGTCATTCTGAAAAACAATCCGGACGAGGCACAGCTCCAGAGCCTCATCCACTGGCTGGAGACCAAGAACATCCAGGTCACCCAGTCCCTCGGGGAGTCCAACCACATCCTCGGACTCATCGGCGATACATCGCGCATCGACATGGACCTCATCGGGGCCCTCGACATCGTCGACTCGGTGCGCCGGATCCAGGAGCCCTATAAAAAGGCGAACCGGAAGTTCCACCCGGACGACACCGTCATCCCGGTGAAGGACACCACCATCGGCAACGGAGAGCTGGCCCTCATCGCCGGTCCCGGCGCGGTGGAGAATGAAGAGCAGATGCTGCAGATCGCCCAGGCGGTCAAGGCCGCCGGTGCCACCATCCTGCGCGGCGGCGCGTTCATCGGACGCTCTTCCCCCTACTCCTTCCAGGGACTTGGAAAGGAAGGCCTCGACGCGCTGGTGAAAGCGGGTTCCGAGACCGGCATGCCGGTCATCTCGGAGATCATGCGCATCTCCCAGCTCGACCACTTCAAAGACGTCGATATCATCCAGGTCGGCGCCCGCAACATGAAGAACTTCGACCTTCTGAAAGAACTCGGCAAGTCCGACAAGCCGATCCTCCTGAAACGCGGCCTCTCCGCCACCTATGAAGAACTCCTGATGAGTGCCGAGTACGTCATGTCCCAGGGCAACACGAATGTCATCCTCTGTGAGCGCGGCATCCGTACCTTCGAGACCTACACGACCAATACTTTCGACGTCTCGACCATCCCGGTCCTGAAGAGCCTCTCCCACCTGCCGGTCGTCGCAGATCCCTGCCACGCCTCCGGCCGCGCACAGCTCGTGGCGCCGCTCGCCGCAGCCTCGGTCGCTGCCGGTGCCGACGGCCTCATGATCGAAGTCCATCCGGACCCGACCCACGCGCTGTCTGACGCCAAACAGCAGATCTCCCCCGCCGCCTTCGCGGAACTGGCGGAGACCCTGAAGACCATCCGTAACACCGTAAAACCACAGTAAAGAAGGAACGCACTATGAAAACCATCCGTACCGTCGGCATCGTCGGCCTCGGCCTCATCGGAGGCTCCATGGCCCGCTCCGTGCGCAAGCACACTATCGCCAAAGTCTACGGCTATGACCTGAGCCCGGACGCCATGTCTCTCGCGGAGCTCTCCGGCGCCATCGACGCGCCCCTCACGAAGGAGAACCTGAAGGAGTGCGACCTCCTGATGATCGCCATCTTCCCGAAAGCGCTCGTGCAGTGGGTGAAAGACCACGCCGACGACATTTCGAACGAGACGATCTTAGTAGACCTTTGCGGCGTAAAGCGGTATATTTATGATAATGTATCGCCCATCGCCAGAGAAAAGGGCTTCCTCTATGTGGGCGGCCACCCCATGGCGGGCAAAGAGGTCTCCGGCTTCAGGAATTCGGACGCGGAGCTCTACAAGGACGCCTCCATGATCCTCTGCCCCGACGACACCGCGGACATCGACGACCTCGACACCCTGAAGGCGTTCTACCTGTCCCTCGGCTTCGGCGAAGTCGTCTTTTCGACACCCGAAGAGCACGACCGGATCATCGCCTACACGTCGCAGCTCGCCCACGCCGCCTCGAGCGCGTACATCAAGTCTCCGACCTCCCGTCAGCGGATGGGCTTCACGGCGGGCTCCTACAAAGACATGACCCGCGTCGCCCGACTGGACCCCGAGATGTGGACCCAGCTCTTCATGGTGAACCGGGAAAACATGATCAAGGAGCTGCAGGAACTGGTCGACAACCTGACCGGGTACCTCGACGCGCTGAAAGCGGACGACGCCGAGCAGCTGAAAAAACTCTTCGAAGAGGGCCGCGACCTCAAGGTCACCGAGCCCATCGAGAACTGCTGAGAAACCGAACAGAAAGAGTGACCCTTTATGAGCACCAAGACCATACATGTAACAGCCTCCCGGGACTACGACGTCCTCATCGGAAGCGGCCTCATGGAGAACACCGGTAAACTGGTGAAAGAAGTCCATGGACCCTGCAAAGTCGCCGTCATCTCAGACAGCAATGTCGCGCCCCTGTACATGAAGACCGTACGGGAGTCCCTCGAAAAAGAAGGCTTCGAGACCGTTCAGTTCGTCTTCCCCGCCGGAGAGTCTTCGAAGACCCTCGACGTCATGGGCGCCGTTTTGAACTTCTGCGCGGGACAGCGTCTCACCCGCACCGACCTCTTCGTCGCCCTCGGCGGCGGTGTCACCGGAGACCTGACCGGCTTCGCGGCGGCCTCCTTCCTGCGGGGCGTCGACTACGTCCAGATGCCCACGTCCCTTCTGGCGGCGGTAGACTCCTCCGTCGGCGGCAAGACCGCTGTGGACATCCCCTCGGGCAAGAACCTCGTCGGCGCGTTCAAGCAGCCCCTGCGCGTCATCTGTGACATCGACGCGTTCGAGACCCTGCCGGACGTCGTCTTCCACGACGGCTGCGCCGAGTGCATCAAGTACGGTGTCCTCGAGAGCCCCCGCCTCCTGAAGATCTTCTCGGAAGGCACGGAAGCCGTGAAGGCGAACATCGCGGACGTGGTAGCAGAAAGCGTTCAGATCAAGGCGAACTATGTGGCGAACGACGAGTTCGACACCGGGGTCCGCCGTTACCTGAACCTCGGTCACACCATCGGCCACGCCATCGAACGCAGCGCGAAGTACCGTCTCATGCACGGCCACTGCGTCGCCATCGGCATGGTCATGATCAGCCGGGCCGGCGAGGCCCTCGGCATCACCGAGGCCGGCACCACGGAGAAACTGATCGCCATCTGTGAAAAGAACAGCCTCCCCGTCTCCTGCGACTTCTCGACGAAGACGCTGCTCGACGGCGCGCTGTCCGATAAAAAACGTATGGGCGGGCGCATCGCCCTCATCATCCCCGAAACACTCGGGAAATGCATGACCCATACCGTTCCGGTGGAAGAACTGGAACACATCATCGACCTCGGAAAGGAGACGTCCGTTTGAACGTCCGACTCAGTCCCGCCAGCCTCACAGGCACCGTCCACGCCATCGCCTCCAAGAGCGATGTCCACCGCCTCCTGTTCTGCGCAGCCCAGGCGGACGGCCCTGTCACCATCGAAATGAACAGCACGTCGCCTCTCTCTGACGACATCCTGACGACAGCTTACGTCATCAAGGCCCTCGGGGCGGATGTCCGAAAAGAGGATGGGCGATTCACGGTCACCCCCTCGAAGGTCACGCCGAAGGCACCCGTCTTCGACTGCCGGGAGAGCGGTTCGACCCTGCGTTTCCTGCTGCCCGTGGCAGCGGCGCGCTGTGACACGCCCTCCTTCACCGGCACCGGCCGGCTGCCGGAGCGGCCCGTCGAAGACCTCCTGAACGTGCTGAAGGCCCGGGGCATCTCGGTCTCCGCGGACAAACTCCCCTTCTCCTTCGAGGGCCGTCTGCAAAGCGGCGCCTTCGAACTGCCCGGCAACGTGAGTTCCCAGTACATCACGGGACTCCTGCTGGCGCTGCCCGCACTGGACGGCGACTCGGAGATCCGTCTCACGTCTCCCCTCCAGTCGGCATCCTATGTGAACATCACGCTCCACGCGCTGAGCCGCTTCGGCATCCGCACGAGCATCCTGCCCCGGGGCTATGTGGTCCCCGGCGGACAGACCTTCCAGAGCCCCGGCACCATCGTGGCCGACGGCGACTGGTCCAATGCGGGATACTTCTTCGCGGCAGGCGCTCTGAGCGACAGCCCCGTCTCCATCGCCGGCCTGACCCCGGACTCTCCCCAGGGAGACAAGTCCATCGTCGGCATCCTGAACAACCGGATGGGCGCGCCCGTCTCGAAAGGCCGGGTGGAAGACGGCACTTACACCTACACGGTCACCCCGGCCGCATCTCTGCGGGCCTGTGACCTCGACGTCACCAACATCCCGGACGCCTTCCCGGTGCTCGCGGTGCTCGCAGCCTTCGCGAAGGGCCGCACGAGCTTCATCGGCTGTGAACGGCTCCGGTTCAAGGAGAGCGACCGCATCGCCTCTGTCATCGCCATGCTGGAGGCCCTCGGCGGCAAAGCCGAGCAAGACGGCGACGGCGTCATCGTCTGCGGCGCGGATGAGACCGGCGGTCTCACCGGCGGCACCGTCGACGCCTGCGGCGACCATCGCATCGTCATGGCAGCGGCCATCGCGGCCCTTCGCTGCACCGGCGATGTGACCATCACCGGCGCGGAAGCCGTCCGGAAATCCTACCCGTCCTTTTTCGACGAATACCAGGCTTTAGGAGGAATCGTACATGTCATCTAACATCGGAAGCGCCCTGAACATCTCGGTCTTCGGCCAGTCCCACGGCAAAGCCATCGGTGTCACCATCGACGGGCTGCCCGCCGGCGAGCACATCGACATCCCTGAGCTCCAGGCCTTTTTAGACCGCCGTCGTCCCGGCACCAGTGAACTCACGACAGCCCGGAACGAAACCGACTGTCCGGACTTCCTCGCCGGTGTCACCGAAGACGAGGACGGGAACCTCACGACCTGCGGTTTCCCTCTGGCGGCCGTCATCAAGAACAAAGACCAGCACTCTTCGGACTACTCCGAACTGCTGACGAAGCCTCGCCCCTCCCACGCGGACTACACCGCGTTCCTCAAGTACGGAGAGGCCAGAGACATGCGGGGCGGCGGCCACTTCTCCGGCCGTCTCACGGCTCCTCTGTGCATCGCCGGCGGCATCTGTCTGCAGATGCTCGAGCGCCGGGGCATCTATATCGGTGCCCACCTCGAACGGGTCGGTGAAGTCCTCGACGAGCCCTTCCCGCTCCACCCGGACAAAGCGCTCTTCGACGAGATCCGCAGCCGGAACCCCGCCACCATCGACGCCTCCGCGAGCCTCAAGATGATCGATGAGATCACCAACGCGAAGTTCGACAACGACTCCGTCGGCGGCATCGTCGAATGTGCCGTCACCGGCTTCCCGGCCGGCGTGGGCGGCCCCCTCTTCGACGGCATCGAAAGTGAGCTTGCGAAAGCGCTCTTCGGCATCCCCGCCGTCAAGGGCGTCGAATTCGGCAACGGCTTCACCGCCGCCGAGCTGCGCGGCTCCCAGAACAACGACGCGTTCATCGCCGAAGACGGTACGGTCAGGACCGAAACGAACCGGTCCGGCGGCATCCAGGGCGGCATCTCCAACGGCATGCCCCTCCTGTTCCGTGTGGCCATCAAGCCGACCCCGTCCATCGCGAAACCGCAGAAAACGGTCGACCTCGAGACCATGGAAGAGACCGAACTCATCATCCACGGACGCCACGACCCGTGCATCGCCGTCCGGGCGGTCCCCGTCGTGGAAGCGGTCGCCGCCATCGCGCTCACGGACCTTCTGCTGAGCGAGAACAAACTGTAAGAACAATCTATAGAAATCGGGTGACTCCCTATGAGCACTGACAACAAAAAAGACCTCGCCGCACTGCGGGAGGAGATCAACGGGATCAACGACGAGATGCTGGACCTGTTCCTGCGCCGCATGCAGGTGTCCGGCGAGATCGCCGAGTATAAAAAAGCTCACGACCTGCCCATCATGCACAAGGACCGCGAACGGGAGATCCTCGCGGAAGTCGAGGCGAAGTCCGGAGACATGGAGCTCTTTGCCCACCGCTTCTTCTCGAACCTGATGGAACTCTCCCGCGCCTACCAGAACAGCCTGACGGCCCGGCACACGCCCCTCATCGAAATGATCAAAGAGTCCCGCCTGCCCGCCGACGCCACGTTCCCCCAGAACGGCATCATCGGCGTCTCCGGCGTGGAAGGGGCCTATGCCCAGCAGGCGGCGGACACCATGTTCCCCCGGGGCACGGTCATGTTCATGAAGAACTTCGAAGCCGTCTTCGATGCCCTTGAGAACGGCCTCTGCCAGTACGGCATCGTCCCGGTCGAGAACTCCTCCTACGGTTCCGTCAAGGACGTCTACAAGCTCCTGCAGGAACGGGACGTGTACATCACCCGCAGCATCCGGATCAACGTCCGGCATGAGCTGCTGGCGAACCCCGGCACGAAGCTGTCCCAGATCAAGGAGATCTACTCCCACGAACAGGCCATCGGCCAGTGCGAGCAGTTCCTGAAGGGCCTTCCCGACAGCGTGAAGGTCATCCCGGTCACCAACACCGCGGCCGCCGCCAAAATGGTCGCGAGTTCCGACCGCAACGATGTCGCCGCCATCGCGTCCCACGAGGCGGGCCAGCTCTACAACCTGAAGACCGTCCGGGACAACATCATGGACAGCGCCAACAACTATACCCGTTTCGTCTCCATCCGGACGAAGCCGGCGGTCTATCCCGGCGCCAACCGGATCTCGGTCATCTTCACGACCGAACACAAGCCCGGCGCCCTTTACGACATCATCTCCATGGTGTCCGCGCTGGACCTCAACATGGTCAAACTGGAAAGCGCCCCGCTGGTGGGTTCCGACTTCGAGTTCGCGTTCTACATGGACCTCCACGCCTCCGTATGGGACGAGGGCGTCCTCGCCATGCTCGCCTACCTCGAGCGGACCTGCGACAGTTTCAAGTACCTCGGCAACTACCCGGAGGTCAGCTGATATGGACACCGGTAACAACCTCTACGGACTCCTCGGGGAGCACCTCGGCCACAGCTTTTCCCCGTTCCTGCACCACGCCCTCGGCGATGAAGCCTATGCGCTCTACGAACTGGCGCCGCAGGAACTGGAAGCCTTCGTAAAGCAGGAGAACGTCCGCGGCCTCAACGTGACCATCCCCTACAAGCAGACCGTGCTTCCCTTCGTCGATGAGATATCTCCGGCGGTGGAAGCCATCGGAGCGGCCAACACGCTGTACCGCAGAAATGGGAAACTCATCGCCGAGAACACCGACGTGCTCGGGTTCCTGTACCTGCTGGAGTCGAACCACATCGAAGTGACCGGGAAAAAGGTCCTGGTCTTCGGCAACGGCGGTGCCTGCAAAGCCGTCCTCGAGGCCCTGCGCCGCAAGGAAGCGGGCGACGTCCTCGTCGTCAGCAGACAGGGTGGCGATGTGCCCCTCATCTCCTATGACGACCTGCCGAAGCATTATGACGCCGACGTCATCGTCAACACGACGCCCGTCGGCATGTACCCCGACAACCTGTCCTCGATCACGGACCTCTCGCCCTTCGAGCGTCTGTTCGGTGTAGTGGACATCGTCTATAACCCCCTGCGCACCGGCCTGCTGTTGCATGCGGAGGCGCTCGGCATCCCCCACGCAAACGGCCTCGGGATGCTCGTCGCCCAGGCGGTCCGCGCCCACGAATTCTTCTTCGACACGACGGTCGACGACCGCGTCATCGAAGACCTGACCGCGGAACTCACCCGCAGCGCCACGAACCTCGTCCTCATCGGCATGCCCGGCAGCGGCAAGTCCTCCGTCGCAGCACTCCTCGCGGAGAAGACCGGCCGAGACGTCATCGAACTGGACAGCGCCATCGAGGAAGCAGCCGGGAAACCCATTCCGGAGATCTTCGCGGAGGACGGCGAGGACGTGTTCCGCGACATCGAATCGGAATGCATCGCCAGAGCCGGTGCGAAGACCGGTGTCATCCTGTCCCTCGGCGGCGGAGCGGTCACGAAGGAGCGCAACTACCTGCCTCTGCACCAGAACGGGCGCATCTACTGCCTCAAAAGAGACCTCTCGCTGCTCCCCATGGACGGACGGCCCCTGTCGAAGGACCTCGACACCCTGAAAGCCATGGAACAGACCAGGGCCCCGATGTATGAGCGGTTCGCCGACGTCACCATCGAGAACGACGGCACCCTGGAAGACGCCGCGGAAAAGATCCTGAAGGATTTTACCGCCTGCCCTTGACTCAGAACGGGCTTTTTAGTACCATTCTTACAGTTTTTACGTAAAGGAGTTTTCACGACATGGACGTTGTTTGCTTAGATATGGAGGGCGTCGTCGTCCCGGAGATCTGGATCGCGTTCGCGGAGTCCACCGGCATCCCCGAATTCAAGCGCACCACCCGCGATGAACCGGACTACGACAAGCTCATGAAATACCGCATCGACCTGCTGAAGCAGCACGGTCTCGGCCTGAAAGAGGTCCAGGAGGTCATCTCCACCATCGAGCCCCTCGAAGGCGCGAAGGAGTTCCTCGACACCCTGCGCAAGGAGACCCAGGTCGTCATCCTGTCCGACACCTTTACCCAGTTCGCCGGTCCGCTGATCGCGAAACTCGGCTACCCGTCCCTCTTCTGCAACGAGCTCGTCGTCGCGGAGGACGGTGAGATCACCGGCTACAAGATGCGCTGTGAGAACTCCAAGCTCACCACGGTCAAAGCCCTGCAGTCCTGCGGTTTCGAGACCATCGCCGCCGGCGACAGCCACAACGACCTCGCCATGATCCGTGCCTCCAAGGCCGGTTTCCTGTTCCGCTCCACCGAGCAGATCAAGAAAGACAACCCGGACCTCCCCGCGTTCGAGGAGTTCGACGAGTTCCTCGCCGCCATCGAAGGTGCCCTCGGCTGAGGTCCCTGACGGGTCACATACAAGTCACAGAGTGAAATTAAACTAATACCTGAAAATGATGCAAAGCCGCAACGTTTTCAGGTATTTTTTCGTCTTTTTTTCTACAAAGTCCGAACAACCGGGACCCGGGCGGTCCCCGACCCTCCGTCACAGCGGTTTGTCACACTTCTGCGCAGAATGTGCCACAAGGCGCGTAACTACTGAAAGTTGCTTTCCGCTAACTTCGTCAGGTTGCACAACGGGCTCCGAAAAGTTAGTCCACGCTAACGGAGAAGGGTGCAAAATTCCGCTTACCTATGCGGATTTTCAGCTTCGAAAAAATGACGAAAAACTCTTGAATTCTGAAAAAACTTTGCTATCATGAAATAGGACAAGAATCCAAACAAACATTTTTAGGAGGCATATTATTATGGCATACAGAATTACTGATGAATGTGTAGCTTGTGGTTCCTGCAAAGACGGTTGCCCCGTTGAAGCGATCTCTGAGGGCGATATCTACAGCATCGACCAGGACGTCTGCATCGAATGCGGCTCTTGCGAAGCTACCTGCCCGATGGGTGCCATCGTCAACGAATAAGTTGACCATCACCACACGACAGTAAAAGAAACATTCCCGGAGCAGCCATGGGAAGCTGTTCCGGGAATTTCTTTATTTCCGGGAAACGTGGTACAATAGGAACACTTTTGGGAAAGGAGTGAAGACACCATGAGCATCCTGCACGACGACGAACGCATCGAAGCCCTCGGCAGCGGTCTCCAGGTCCTCATCTCCCCCGACCACGGCTTCGGCACCGACGCTCTGCTCCTCGCGGAGTTCGCCGACCCGAAGCGGAACGCCCCCTGCATGGACCTCGGCACCGGCTGCGGCATCATCCCGATGCTCTGGAAGCGGAACGGAGTCTCCGCCGACATCTACGGCCTTGAGCTCCAGGAAAAGGGATACGACCAGTTCCGGCGGAGCATCGACCTCTGCAGGGAGCAGGGCATTGCCATGGACAACGTCCACGCCCTTTGTGGCGATCTGCGGGACCTTTCCCCCCTTGACCTTCCCCTCGGGACGTTCAAGACCGTCACCATGAACCCGCCCTATAAACCGGTGGACACCGGCATCCTGTCCGAGACGACCGCGGAGCAGATCGCCCGGCACGAAACGACGTGCACCATGGACGACGCCGCAGCGACCGCAGAACGGCTTTTGAACTTCGGCGGGAACTTTTCCGTCTGTCACCGGCCGGAGCGTCTTCCGGACGTTCTGGAGGCCTTTCGGGCCCATTCCATCGAGCCGAAGCGGTTACGGTTCGTACAGAAGAACGCCGGCACATCGCCCTGGCTCTTCCTGCTGGAGGGGCGCAAAGGCGGCAGACCCTTCCTGAAGGTCCTGCCTCCCCTGCTCATGCAGGACGAGGACGGGTCCGACTCCGACGAATTATTACGCATCCTGGGAGAGTACCGAAATGACTGAACACACCTGTGGGACACTGTTTGTGACCGGGACCCCCATTGGGAACCTCTCGGACTTTTCGCCCCGGGCCATCGAGGCGCTGGAGTCTGCCGACTTCATCGCGGCGGAGGACACCCGGGTCACGCTCAAACTGCTGAACCACTTCGACATCAAAACCCCCATGGTGAGCTACCATGAGCACAATAAGAACCAGAAGGGTCCGGAGCTCCTCGCCCGCATCCTGAAGGGCGAAAACTGCGCCCTCGTCACGGACGCCGGCATGCCGGCCATCTCGGACCCGGGGCAGGACCTCGTCGACCTGTGTCTCGAACACGGGGTCCCGGTCCACTCCGTCCCCGGCCCCACGGCCTTCGCGACCGCGCTGGCCCTGTCCGGCATGGACTCCCGCCGCTTCACCTTCGAAGGCTTCCTGGAAGTCGACAAAAAGAAACGGCGTGCCCAGCTCGAATTCCTGAAGACCCAGCCCTGCACCCTCATCCTCTATGAGGCGCCCCATAAGCTCTCCGCCACGCTGCGGGATCTGCTGGAGACGCTGGGCGACCGGAAGCTCTGCATCTGCCGGGAGATCACCAAAGTCCACGAGGAAGTCCTGCGCATGACGCTTTCCGAAGCGGTGGCGGCCTATCCGAAGAACGACCTCAAAGGCGAACTCGTCCTCATCCTGGAGGGCGCTTCCAGAGAAGAGAAGGTCTTCACCCTCGAAGACGCCGTCGCCATGGCCCGGGACCTCATCGCTTCCGGAGCGTCCAAAAACGACGCCGCCAAGGAGGCCGCGAAGACCACCGGCCTCAAGAAGGGAGACATCTACCGGGAACTCTTCTGACCAGTTAGACAAAAAAAACAGGTGACTCATTCGAGTCACCTGTTTTTCGTCTGGCCTGTGACGCCGGATCAGACGTCGAATTCTTCGGTGTGGCCCTTCATGGAGCCGAGGACCGCGTGGCCGTTCTCGAGATGGAACAGCTGGAATTTCGAGCCGGCATCCGCGTTGATGAAGGTGGCGATGGCCGGGTTCTCTGCCAGGATGGCAGCGGCCAGGTCGGCATCGTCATCGAGGACGACCGAACCGTCATAACGCAGGAACTGTCCCTCGGAGACGGCGAGGACCTCGACCTGCGGGTTCGCGGTGAATTCTTTGTAAGTGCTCTTCTCCGTGCCGGTGCCGAAGTACAGGACCCCGTCCTTCAGGAGATGGAAGCTGAAGGGTCTCCCCTTCGGGCGTTCGCCGTTGGTGGTCAGGAAGAACCAGACCCCGGCTTTGTCTAAAAAGGCATTGATTTTCTCTGCGTTCGTCATAGTGGAGATCTCCCTTCAAAATCATAGGATATGCGCCACTTTCATCTTACCCTGTTTTTCCACACTCGGACAGCCCTTATTAAGTTTTTGTGCATTTTGTTGTAAAGTGCACGTTATGATTCAGCAGGTTGCACAAATAGCATACAGAAAACGTGAGCAATCGCTCACTTTTTTGGATAAGCCTACAGAAATGCCGAAACCCCCTTGTAAATCGCCAAAAAAAGGAGTAAATTGTGCGCAACAGGTCAACAGAGACCTGTTCTATATAAGGCAATTTGCAAAGGAGGTAATCTTAATGAGTAAACTGCCGAAAACCGATTCCATCTTTTTCGTATGCACCGAAGGTATGGTAACGAGCGTTGCCGGTGCAGAAGCCCTGAAAGGCCAGCTTGTCAAGAACGGCCTCTATGACATCAAGATCCAGCACATCCAGCTCGAGTGGATCCCGAAAGACGCACAGATCATCGTCTGTCATGAGAACCTGAAAGACCGCATCCAGGCCAAGGTCCCGCATGCCCACATCGTCACGGTCACCGATTTCCTGCATGCCCCCGAATACGCAAAGCTGTCCGAAGAACTGGCAGCCGTCGCTGCGTAAGGCACACACCCAAAAGCGACACTTCATCTTTTGCATACAAAAAGCCGAAGTCTTCAAGACTTCGGCTTCTTTTTTTGTTCGCGATGTACGTCACAGGACCGCAAGGACCTGGTCGGCCATCTGTCTGTGACCGCGGGCGGTCGGGTGGGCATCCATCAGCAGTTCCGGGTTCGCGTTGAGTTCCCCGATGCCGAGATAGGTCTCGATGTTCTCCATGTCCACATAGGTGTATTCGTTCTTCATGGGACTCAGGAACTGCATGTAGTTGTTGAAAATGTCGAAGACCGGGGTCACGATCTGACCGTACTGGAGGTTCGTGAGCATCGTGTCGATAGAAGCGACTTCCACCGGGTTGTAGATGCCCATGACGACGATCTTCGCGTGGGAGTTCAGGTTGCGGAGCTCCCGGATGATGGTATCGAAGTTCTCGGAGAACTGCGTAAAGGCATCGGTCTCCAGTTTGATAAGACGCGTAGCCGTGAGGCTGTTGCCGGTCAGCAGGATGGCGTTTGCCAGGGTGACGCCGAGGTTCTCGAGCGGGTCCATGCCCATCTGAGCCTGTGCCTGAAGGATGGAAACGTCGTCTTCCACCAGTTCCCTCAGGACCGCGAATGCCTGCGTGGCGTCGTTCGAACCGATATTGACGGTGATGAGGTCGGACTTCGCGATGTTGCCGCGGAACTCTCTCCGAAGTTTGTTCATGGCCGTCCAGTCCACTTCCCTCGTCTTGCCGACGGAGGGCAGGCGTCTGCCGTTGATGAAGTCCCCCTGGTAGGTGTCATCGAGGATGAGACGCACGTCCGAGGTCCGGTAGCCGCCGTGGGCCATCTGATACGTCTTCCGGGCTCCCACCGCTCTGGCGATGTACCAGGGGTAGCTCCCCTCCTGGAGGTGCCAGGCCGCTTTCTTCTTGCCGCCGAACTGGTAGCCGGGCAGCATGTAGCCGGCCGCGATGCTGTCTCCGATGACGGAGTAGGTGTTGTACCGTGCCGGGGCGGCGAAGGTCGGGACAACACAAAGCGCTGCCATCAGGATCGTCAGTAGCAGCGCCGTCAGTTTTCGAGTCATTTTCATTTTCCATATCCTCCCAAGTGTGTTCCAAAATGAAAAAACCACAAGAAAGTATACCCTTCTTGTGGTCTTCCGTCAAATGATAAGATTATTTGACATTAGTAAAATGTCTTACAGCACTGCGAGGACCTGTTCGGCGATCTGCCGGTGTCCCTTTGCCGTCGGATGGACATCGCCGGGCAGTTCGGGGTTGGCGAAGAACTGGAGCGTGCCCATGTAGTTCTCGATGTCGTTCAGCGGGCAGTACGTGTACTCGTCACTGTATTTGCTGCCGAAGGACATGTAGTCGTTGAAGCCCTGGATGAGGGGCTGGATCAGCGGAGCCGGAGAGATGCCGCCGATCTTCAGGACGTCCAGCGGGTTGTAAAGGCCCATGACGACGATCTTGGCGTCGGGGTTGATCTCACGGATCTTACGGATGATCACGTCGAAGTTGTTCCGGAAGCCCTGGACAGAAGCCAGTTCCATCTCGATGATGCGAAGCAGAGTCTCGTTGTCCTGCGCGATCTTCTGCAGAGCCCTGGTGGTCACATCGGGGTCCAGAGCGCCTGCCGCCTGCAGTTCCTCCAGGAGTGCCTGGTTCTCTCTCAGCATCTCGAAGAGGATGACGATGACCTGGAACGAGTCGTTCGCGCCGATCTGCAGCGTGATGAGGTCGGACTTTTTGAGGTACTTGATAACGCCCTTGCGCAGTTTCTCCAGACCTTCCTGGTCGACCGCATACTGGTCAGCCAGTTTGGGGAGACGGCGCGCGTTGAAGTAGTCGCCGGCATAGTCCGGGTCGAGGACACGGCGCAGGTCGGAGGTGCGGTAGCCGCTGTGAGCGAGCATGTAGGTGTTCTTCGCACCGACACCCTGCGCGACAAAGGTCGGGTAGGAGTTCGGGACGACGGGCCACAGGACTTTCTTCCGTCCGGCATACTGGTAGCCGGGCATCATGTAGCCGGTGGGGATGCTGTCACCGAGGACCGCATAGTTCTTGTACTGTTTGGACACCGCGAAGGTCGGGACGCAGCAGAGAGCCACCATGAAGACCGTCAGCAGGATCGCCAGTAATCGTTTGGACCGTTTCATTTTGCTTTCTCCTTTTCTTTTGATCTTTCTCAATTTCATCTTATACGGTTTTCTTATTCGTCCTGAGCGCTGCGGGACAGCGTATAATCTTTGTCCGGCAGCATTTCGACCCGGTAGTCCGGGTACTGTTCCTTGAGGATCCGGCGCAGTTCCTGTTCGACTGCGTACTGATCTTTGCAGTCGAAGTCGAAAACGACGTCGAAACTCATGAATTTGCGTTCCTTGTTGACGTAGAACGCGTGGATCTGCAGGATGTCCTTCATGCAGCGCGCGTGGCTGTAAAGGAACTCCCGCATGGCGACGATCTCGGGGTCCGTCGTATTGATGGAGTAGAACCCGAAATACATGAACACGCCGTACTCCCGCAGGAGCTTGACGTTGAGCGGTTTCGTGATGACGTAAGCCTCTTCGATGGTCATCGTGTCTTCCAGCTCGATGTTGACATCGCCGATGAAGACGTTCGGACCGTAGTTGTGGAGGATGAGGTCATAAGCGCCGTGGACGCCGTCTGTGTTCAGGATCTCCTCCATGATCTTGTCGGCCAGCTCGATGCTCGGGCGTTCTCCCAGAAGCTTCGAGATGACGTCGAGCAGGATCTCAAGACCTGCCTTGATGACGAAGATGGAGACGACCGCGCCGACCCATCCGTCGATGTGGAGGCCCGGCCAGATGAGACTGACGACTGCCGCGAGCAGCGTGACACCGGTGATGATCGCGTCGGACAGCGCATCCTGACCGGAGGCGATGAGGTTCGGCGAATTCAGCTTCGTGCCGGACCGTTTGGTATAGAGACCGAGGAGGATCTTCGCGACGATGGCGACGATGAGGAGCACCAGCGTGACCGGTGTATAGGCCGTCGCCTCCGGATGGAGGATCTTTTTCACGGACTCGATGAGGAACTCTCCGCCGGTGACGAGGATGAGGACGGAGATGAGCATACTCGAGAAGTACTCGATGCGGCCGAAGCCGAAGGGGTGCTTGCGGGTGGCGCCTCTCCCCGAGATAGCCATCGCGATGATGGTCACGAGAGAGGACAGGCTGTCCCCGAAGTTGTTGATGGCGTCGGAGATGACCGCGACCGAGTTCGCGACGGTACCGACGATGATCTTGATGACGCCCAGCAGTACATTGACGATGATGCCGATGACGCTGGTGACGATGATGTCTTTGAAGCGGGAGTATGTCTCGCTGTCTTTCAGGTCCAGCAGTTCTTTCAGTTTGTTGCCAGCCATAAGCTCAGCTCTCTTTCCGGGGCGATGTACCCCTTAGACATTGAAACGGAACAGAACGACGTCGCCGTCCTGCATGATGTAATCTTTGCCTTCGGAACGGATGAGGCCCTTTTCGCGGGCAGCGGCCGTGGAGCCGCACTTGAGGAGGAGTTTGTAGTTGATGACCTCCGCGCGGATGAAGCCTCTCTCGATGTCAGAGTGGATCTTGCCGGCAGCCTGGGGCGCTTTCGTGCCCTTCTTGATGGTCCAGGCTCTGACTTCCGGTTCGCCGGCCGTCAGGAAGGACATGAGGCCGAGGAGGTCATAGGAGCGCTGGATGAGGAGGTCGAGACCGCCCTGCTCGATGCCGAGGTCGGAGAGGAATTCGGTCTTCTCTTCCTTCGACAGAGGCGCGATCTCCGCTTCCATCTCGGCACAGATGGGCAGCACCTGGCTCCCCTCTTCTTCGGCGATCTGTTTGACCGCGTTGTAACGGACGTTCGTGTCGATGCCGTCGACGAAGTCCTCTTCGCTCATGTTGCAGGCGTAGATGACCGGCTTCGCGGTGAGGAGGGTCAGTTCATCGAGCATCGGCTGTTCGTCTTCGGAGACTTCGACGGTGCGGGCACAGAGGCCGTTGTCGAGGGCTTCCTTGATGCGCTCGTAGAGCGCTACGTTTTTGGCGAGAGACTTGTCGGCCTTCATCGCCTTTTTCGTTTTCTCGAGACGTCGGTCGAGGATCTCGGCATCGGAGAGGATGAGCTCGAGGTTGATGGTCTCGATGTCTCTCGCCGGGTCGATGGAACCTTCGACATGGACGATGTCGTCGTTTTCAAAGCAGCGGACGACGTGGATGATGGCGTCGACTTCGCGGACGTGGGACAGGAACTTGTTGCCGAGGCCCTCGCCCTTCGACGCGCCTTTGACGAGGCCGGCGATGTCCACGAATTCGATGGAGGCCGGCACGACGGATTTCGGATGGTAGAGTTCTGCGAGCAGGTCGAGCCGCTCATCGGGTACCGCAACGACGCCAACGTTGGGTTCGATGGTACAGAACGGGTAGTTCGCGGACTGGGCGCCCGCGTCGGTGATGGCATTGAAGAGCGTACTTTTCCCGACATTGGGAAGCCCGACGATACCAAGTTTCATAAGTGATCAGATCCTTTTGTTTCTGTTATTTCTTTCGGACATATTCCCGGATGACGGCCTGGTGCCCGTCTTCGTCGATCTTCTGAAGGTCGCGGACCTCCCAGTTGCGGGCATCGATCTCCGGGAAGAAGGTGTCTGCGTTGAAGTAGATCTCGTTGACCTGGGTCAGGTACATCTTCTCCGCATACGAGAAGAACAGCCGGTAGATCTCGCCACCGCCGATGATGAAAACATCTTCGTCGACGTCACGGTACTTCGTGTAGACCTCGGCGAAGGAATGCACCACTTCCACTTCTTCCGGGAAGAAGCTTTCGTCGGCATGGGTCAGGACCACATGGTGGCGGTTCGGCAGGACTCTGCCGAGGGACTCGAAGGTCTTGCGGCCCATGATGATGGTGTGGCCGGACGTCGTCTCCCGGAAAAATTTCATGTCGGACGGCAGATGCCAGATAAGGTCTCCGTCTTTTCCGAGTTCGTTGGAACGGCCGATGGCGGCGATGATGGTGAACATAACAGTCCTCCTCTCGATATTCTCGAGTAGTATACCATAAAAGCGTGTCACAAAAAAGTTGTTTCTTTATATACAGAAGTATTATAATAGACTCCAATCTCGTAAATCGCCCAAGGAGGCACCCATGTATTACACCGAACACACCGTAAAAAGCTTTGACGGAACGCCCCTTTACGTGCGGGAGTCCGGCGAAAAAGACCGGCCCCTGCTCCTGCTCATCCACGGCGGCAGCACGGACGCGGACTTCTATGTGAACTGCGGCGAGACCCTGTCCCGTCAGTTCCACGTCATCGCCTACGACCGCAGAGGACATGTCCGAAGCGGGCTCACCGCCGGCACGAAGGGTCCGGGCGAAGCCACGAAGGCGGACAAAGAATATCTGAAGGACATCTGCGACATCCACATGCGTGACGCCGCGTTCCTCATCGAATACTATTCGAACGAGATCGACAAAGCCATGGGCGCCTATGTCATCACCCATTCCCTCGGCGGCCCCATCGGGTTCGAGCTCATCACGAAGCATCCGGGACTCGTCCGGAAAATGCTCTGCTACGAGCCTGCCTGGGAGGGCAAACGCACCCTGTCCCACGGCGTCCGCGCGCTCATGCCTCCCATCATCTTCGCCGACGAACGCGGTCCCGTTCCGGACCCGCAGGTCATCGAGAACATCGGACCGGACAAAGAGATGATGACGGCATTCGACTGGAAGCTCATCGCCTTCTACAAACGTCCTGTCGACGCACTGCGGGACAAACCGATCCTGTTCGCCGTCGGGGAACAGAGCAAAGGGCACATCATCTACGAAGAGACCGTCGCCCTCGCGAAGGAACTGGGCAAGCCCCTCTTCTACCACCCCGGCGTCCACAACACCGGTTTCAACCTGCCGAAGGAATTCGCGTACCTCTGTGCCGGTGCGCTGCTGGACCCTGAGGCATGAGTATGAGTGCACTTTCCTTTGACGCGATCGACGCCATGCTCCTTCCCGACCAGCCGCTCATGGAAGATGTCGTGGACCTGCACCACAAGGTCATGGTCTTCGACGAGATCGACTCCACGAACGACGAGGCGAAACGCCTGCTGGAACAGGACGATGTCGCCGACGGCACCTACCTCATCGCGAACCATCAGACCGCCGGCAGAGGCCGTCAGGGCCATTCGTTCTACTCCCCCGCCGACACCGGTCTCTATGTGTCCATGATCCGTACGGACCCGGATGTCCTCCACCCGGGCACCCTGTCGAAACTGACCCTGGCCGCGGCCGTTGCGACCGCCGAAGCCATCGAAGAGGCCGTCGGAGTCAGTCCGCAGATCAAATGGGTCAACGACCTCTTCTACCGGGACCGCAAAGTCTGCGGCATCCTGACGGAGAGCGTCGGGTGGCTCGACGACCGTCCGAGAGCGGTCGTCATCGGCATCGGCATCAACTGCTCGACGACCCTCTTCCCCGAGGACATCACCGACACCGCCGGCGCCCTGACCAGCGGAGACATCGATTTCATCGACCGGAATCGTCTGGCCGTCGCGCTCCGCAGCCGGTTACTGTACTGGACCGAACACCTGACCGACCCGCTGCTCCTGCGAGAGTACCGGAACCGTTCCTACCTCACCGGAAAAGAGATCATGTTTGAACGGGACCACACCCGGTACCGGGGCATCGTAAAAGATATCGACGACACCGGAAAACTGCTGGTAGAGCTGACCAGCGCCATCATCCCCAAGTCCCGGGACCAGCTCCTGGCCCTCGACTCCGGAGAAGTCACATTAGTCGAATACTGAACCCGTCACCGTCTGTGAAACAGGCGGTGACTTTTCATGTTTTTCCTCATCATTTTCCACATAAATTGTCAACATTGAGACAATAAAGTAGATAATTTGTCAATGTTAAGCATTGTTTCACGTTCCGTTTGACGTTACAATAGAACTGGAAAAGGATTTGGCCACGTATAAAAAACACAGGAGATGAATCTATGCAGACCACTCAGTTCAAACGAGTCATGGCTGCCAACCGCGGCGAGATCGCCATTCGACTTTTCCGCGCCTGTCACGATCTCGGCCTGCGTACCGTTGCCATGTATTCGTCCGAAGACACCAATGCGCTCTTCCGCATCAAGGCGGATGAAGCCTACCTCATCGGCAAAAACAAGAGCCCGCTCCAGGCTTATCTCGACATCCCGTCGATCATCGAACTCGCGAAGCACCACGGGGTCGACGCCATCCATCCGGGCTACGGTTTCCTGTCGGAAAACGCCGACTTCGCCAAAGCCTGCGAAGATAACGACATCACGTTCATCGGCCCTCCCTCCTCCGTCCTCGCCAAGATGGGCGATAAACTGGAAGCGAAGCAGATCGCCCTCGCGGCAAAGGTCCCGACCATCCCCGGCACGACGGAGCCCGTCACCAGCGCGGACGACGCCGTCAAAATCGCGAAGTCCTTCGGGTACCCGGTCATCCTGAAAGCGGCGGCCGGCGGCGGCGGACGCGGCATGCGCCGCTGCGACTCCGACGCGGAAGTACGCGACGCGTTCCGTCTCGTCAAGGGCGAGGCGAAGAAAGCCTTCAACAACGATGACATCTTCATCGAAAAGTTCCTCGTGAACCCGAAGCACATCGAAGTGCAGATCCTCGCCGACAAGTACGGCAACATCGTCCATCTCGGCGAACGCGACTGCTCCCTGCAGCGCCGGTTCCAGAAGGTCGTCGAGTACGCCCCCGCGTTCTCGGTCCCCGAAGAGACGCGCGCCGCGCTCCAGGCCGACGCCGTCAAGATCGCACGGCAGGTCGGTTACGTTTCCGCCGGCACCGTCGAGTTCCTCGTCGACCACGAAGGCCACCATTACTTCATCGAGATGAACCCCCGCATCCAGGTCGAGCACACCGTGTCCGAGATGGTCACCGGTGTCGACATCGTGCGCGCGCAGGTCCTCATCGCCGAAGGCCATCCGCTGTCCCACGACATGATCGGCATCTCCTCGCAGGACGACGTCCACGTGAACGGCTTTGCCATCCAGTGCCGTGTCACGACGGAAGACCCCACCAACAACTTCGCGCCGGACACCGGCAAGATCTCCGCGTACCGCACCTGCGGCGGCTTCGGCGTCCGTGTGGACTCCGCCTGCTCCGGCGTCGGTTACGTCATCTCGCCGTATTATGATTCCCTGCTCGTGAAGATCACGACCTGGGACACCAGCTTCCCGGCGGTCGTCCGCAAGGCGCGCCGCGCGCTGGCCGAAGTCCATGTCCGGGGCGTCAAGACGAACATCCCCTTCATCGAGAAGATCCTCTACCACCCGACCTTCGAGGCCGGCGCCTGCTCGACGAAGTTCATCGACGAGACCCCGGAGCTCTTCGAGATCCAGGAGTCGAGAGACCGTGCCACGAGAGTGCTGCGGTACATCGCCAACATCCAGGTGGCGGAGCCCGACCTCAAACGGGAGATCCGGGACCTCCCCCGCTTCCCCGTCCCCACCGGAGAACGCCCTCAGGGGCTCAAACACATCCTCGACAAACAGGGTCCCGTCGCGCTGTCGAAGCACGTCCTTGATGAGAAGAAGCTGCTCATCACCGACACCACCATGCGTGACGCGCACCAGTCCCTCCTCTCCACCCGCATGCGGACGAGAGACATGCTGAAGGGCGCGGAAGGAACGGCGGAGATCCTCGCCGACGCCTTCTCCCTCGAGATGTGGGGCGGCGCCACCTTCGACACCGCGTTCCGCTTCCTCTATGAGGACCCCTGGGAGCGCCTCGAGAAACTGCGGGAACTCATCCCGAACATCCCGTTCCAGATGCTCCTCCGCGGCGCCAACGCCGTCGGCTACACGAACTACCCCGACAACGTCATCCGCAAGTTCGTCGAAGAGTCCGCCAAAGCGGGCATCGACGTGTTCCGTGTCTTCGATTCCCTCAACTGGATCCCCGGCATGGAAGTGGCCATGGACGAAGTCATCAAACAGGGCAAGTTCTGCGAAGCGACCATCTGCTACACGGGCGACATCCTCGACCCGAAGAACGACAAGTTCGACCTCAAGTACTATGTCAACATGGCGAAGGAGCTCGAGAAACGTGGCGCTCACATGATCGCCATCAAGGACATGTCCGGCCTTCTGAAACCCTATGCCGGAAAGCAGCTCGTCACAGCGCTCAAGAACGAGATCGGTCTTCCCATCCACCTGCATACGCATGACACCACATCGAACCAGATCGCCATGTACCTCCTGGCCGCCGAGGCCGGTGTCGACGTCGTCGACGTCGCCATCTCGTCCCTGTCCGCGCTCACGTCCCAGCCCTCCATGAACGCCCTTGTCGCGGCGCTCCAGGGCCAGGAACGGGACACCGGACTGGACCTCGACCGCCTGCAGGAACTGACCGACTACTGGGAAGATGTCCGCCGTCGTTACAAGAAGTTCGACGCGGGCCTCAAGACCCCGGTCACCGACATCTACAAGTATGAGATCCCCGGCGGACAGTACACGAACCTGTACCCGCAGGTCCAGTCCATCGGCCTCGGCGACCGCTTCCAGGAAGTCAAGGAGATGTACAAGACCGTCAACGACATGCTCGGCGGCATCGTCAAGGTCACCCCGTCCTCCAAGATGGTCGGCGACCTCGCCATCTTCATGGTCCAGAACGACCTGACCCCCGAGAACATCTGCACGAAGGGTGCGGACCTCAGCTATCCGGACTCCGTCGTCTCGTACTTCAAGGGCATGATGGGTCAGCCCTCCTGGGGCTTCCCCGAAGACCTGCAGAAAGTCGTCCTGAAGGGTGAGGAACCCATCACCTGCCGCCCCGGCGAGCTCCTCGAGCCGGTCGACTTCGACTGGGCCAGAGAACAGGTCGCGCAGTTCGAGCCGGACCCCTCCGACCAGATGGTCATCTCCTGGTGCCTGTATCCGAAAGTCGTCGAAGACTACTGCCGGCACAAACAGGAATACGGATACATCATGCGGATGGGCAGCCACGTCTTCTTCGACGGCCTGGCCCTCGGCGAGACGAACCAGATCAACATCGAAGACGGCAAGACCCTCGTCATCCGTTATCTCGGTCTCGGCGACCTGCATGAAGACGGCACGAGAGATGTCCACTTCGAACTCAACGGCACCGCCCGGACCGTCACCGTTCCCGACCCGCACGCCTCCTCCACGGTCAAGGCCGTCGTTCTGGCTGACCCGACCGACAAGAGTGAGGTCGGCGCCTCCATCCCGGGTCTGGTCTCCAAGATCCACGTGAAGGCCGGCGACAAGGTCGAAGAGAACCAGGTCATCGCCGTGGTCGAAGCCATGAAGATGGAGACCTCCGTCACCGCCCGTATGTCCGGTATCGTCGACGAAGTCCTCGTCAAAGAGGGCGACAACGTCAAGGCCGGCGAGCTGATGATCAAGCTCAAACTCTGATCGAAATCATAAAAGCTTAAAGGTTATTTACTGATTTGGAACACGATACCAACAAGGGAGTCGACGTGCGCAGACTGGCGCTCATCGCCCTGATGGCCGCCGTCATCTGTGTCCTCTCTCCCCTTGCCATCCCGCTGTCCGCCGGAGTTCCCATCTCCCTCGCCACGCTGGCCGTCATGCTGGCGGGCGCGGTCCTGGGACCCGTCGACGGCATGCTGGCCACTCTGGTCTTCCTGTGCCTCGGCATGGTCGGCGTCCCGGTGTTCTCGGCTTACCAGGCCGGCATCGGGGTCCTGTTCGGCAAGACCGGCGGCTTCATCCTCGGGTACATCCCCCTCGCACTCTGCAGCGGGCTGTTCCTCGGAAAGCGGCCGCTGAGCCGGAAGCCGTCTTTCAAAGAACTCCTGCCCGCCATTCTCGGCATGGTCCTCGGCACGGTCATCCTGTACGCCTTCGGCACCGCGTGGTTCCTCATCCTGACCCACGCCTCCCTGAAACTGGCCCTCTCCGCCTGTGTCCTGCCGTTTCTTCCGGGCGACGCGATCAAAATGGCCGTCGTCTGTGCCCTGGCGCCGGTCCTGCGGACCGCGCTGCAGAAGCTGGAACTCGCGAAAGCCGTTGCCTGACCGGCAAGCAAAAAACAACAGCATTCCAAAAAGACCGCCGTCCCGATTCGGGAACGACGGTCTTTTGACATCTGTATAAAGTTCGGCATTATGAACAAATTGTTAAAATACTATTTACAATTCACCACAAGATACGGTAGAATAGACGGGTAAATCAAACCAAACCCTCAAGCAAAAGGAGAGATTTGACATGAAGTACATCAAAAAGATCCTGCTCGCTCTGACCGCCGTCGCCATGATGGTCGTCCTGCTTTCCACCTCGGCCTTCGCTGCCGGCAAAAAGAGCAGCAAACAGTACGTCTACACCTGCTTCGGTGACAGCGTCTCTGCAGGCTATGGCCTGACCGGTTATAACGCCGACTACGGTTACGAAAATTTCTACTGGCCCACCATCGAAGGTTCTTTCCCTGACATCATCCGGGACGCCAAGGGGGCCAAGATCAACCAGTTCGCCCACAGTGCTTACCGCACCACGGACCTGCGCGTCCTCCTCGACCGCAGTTTCACCGGCGACAGCATGGCCGGCTACCGTCTGCCCTCCGTCAACAATGACGAGCGCAACATCGACTGGCAGGCTGTAGAACAATACCGTAACGCAGTTGAAAAAGCCGTCAGAGCTTCCAACCTCGTCACCGTCGAGATCGGCGTCAACGACTCGTCCATGCCCGCGCTGAACGCTACTGAGACCTTCTCTGACAGCCTGACTTCTGCCCTGTCTCTGAACGTCGCGCGCGTCGTCAAAGACGTCACCTTCTACGGCGCTCTTGCCGAAGGCGAAATCAACGCGTTCCGTCTGTTCTCCCAGAACTTCGACGCCATCATCCAGGGCATCCGTAACTACAACAAGAATTGCAAGATCGTCGTCATCGGCAACTTCAACCCGATGAAAGACTACAAAGTCCCGTCCGGTTTCGGCCTTCCCATCGGCCCCCTGGTCGATCCGATCTTTGCCAACCAGAACAACTACATGCAGAACCAGTGCCCGCTGAGAGATCAGTACACTTACGTCGACATGACCGATGTCAAGACGCACATGAACGACCCCGAGTCCCCCATGTACGGCGCTGACTTCCACCCGACCTACAACGGTCACCGTCAGATCGCCAAAAGAGTCCTCGCTGCACTGTAAACCTCATACGAAACAACAAGGGGCCGTGTCACTAAGAAATAGTGGCACGGTCCTTTTCCATCGGTAACAT
>R21__coassemble_269_pt1 | contig 44568 bp, 38 predicted proteins | sample R21__metabat2_low_PE_053 | metagenome-assembled genome bin R21 | reverse complement strand
CGGGGACAGGGGAAGGTGGCTTTCTCCTACGCTCTTTGGCTTCCCCTTCCCCGGAATCTTACATCGACAAATTCGGAGTTGTAGGAGATATGGGGATTCAGCAATGCGTGCTTAGGAGATAGAAAAACCCTGCAGAAAACTGCAGGGTTTTATTGTGGTTGATACTTGTATCTCAGGGCAGTTACTTGCCGACGGTACGGCTCCGCAGGGCGGGCAGGCCGGCGCCGAGGAAGGTGAAGACCGCCTGGAAGATGAGCAGCTTCGCGTCGGACAGGGCCTCGACACCGAGGATGGCGAGGGCGATGCCGACGATGCCTGCGATGACCGCGAAGGCCATGGCGAGGATGTTGTTGATGGAGACGCCATCGTAGAGGCGGCGTGCCTCGTAGAGGGTCTTCATGGACGACTCGATGCTGCCGTTATGCAGGATGCCGGAGGTGGAGTAGGGTTTCTCCGCCTCGAAGTACTTGCCGACGACGTCGCCCTGGACCGGGCCGAGGACCTTGACCGCCGTGACGGGCAGGTGGTAGTACTTCGCGACCATCTCTTCGTTGATGTTGCAGTCGGTGTTGCGGACGAGGATGGTGATGCCGGCGCGGTCGATGTTCTGCAGGTAGCGGCGGTACTGTTTGACCGGGCGGTACTTGACGACGAACATGGCGGCCACCTTGCCGGAGATGGCGAGGTAGTTGACCTTGCGGCCGTTGATGGTGTACTGCTTTTCGAAGTCTTCATCCGGCAGTTCGACGTTGTGGTTCAGGAGCAGGTTGCGGTTGCCGAAGAGGACGCGGCGTTCGCCGATCCAGGCGGAGAGGCCGAGGCGCTCTTCATAGGCGAGACCGTCGACGCTCGGGAGCAGGTCGTACTTGCCGAGGATGACGTTCTGGAACTCGTCGGCCAGAGGACCTTCGGAGCCGATGACGAGGGCAGCCGCGTAAAGGATGGCGTCGTCGATGCGCATGTTGTGGAAGGTCTTGATGCCGATGATGTGGCAGGAGTCTTTCGTGAAGATGTCTTTCGAGTCGATGGCGAAGGTGTTGACGTAGGCGCTCTGCTCGACGGCGCGGTGGCCGAGGATGGCGGAACCCTTGCGGGAGAAGCGCTTGTCATCGATGTACAGGGACAGGTTCGAAGCCAGCAGCGCGAAGGCCGGGATGGCGATGGTCACGATGGCGGCGAAGACGCTGACACCGAAGACTGCGCTGTGGCGGACCAGGCCGAAGATGAGGGCCGCGAGGAGAGCGACGCCGAGGGCGGCCAGGGTCGGCAGGTGCGCGTTCTGGTCGGCGGGGTCATCGGCGAAGGAGTCCTCGACGAAGCGGGGCTGGTCGGCGATCGGCGCGTTGTAGGCGACGACCGGGTTCTCGAGCTGCATGCCGCGGGTGACTTCGGCGGCGTCCCGTTCGTTCGGGATGACCTCGGTGCTGTACATGTGGATGCCGCTCGTCAGGAGACGGAGGTTGTCGAGGGCCCGGCGGTAGGACAGGTGGTGCGCCACGTTGGACAGCAGCACCGTGAAGGTGGAAGCCGCCGTGAACAGGGCGACGGTGACGCCGGTCGACTGGGATGCCAGCAGGTAAACGAGGTCGGCGATGAGGTTCGCGAGGACGACGACGGTGACCGCGCTGGAGGCGTTGAGCCGCAGCCGGGCGATGCCGAGGACGCCCTTGATGATGGTCTTGTAACTGAGGGCGGCTGCCAGGACGAGGATGCCCATGGCGACGCCGACGGTGATGCCGGCGCTGCCGGCGAAGGTCTCAAGGTTGTAGCCGTTCGAGGCGAGGATGCCGGACAGGACCAGTCCGACGACCACCAGCACGGCCTGGATGATGGACGTGATGAAGGTAAAGCGGACTTTCCGCTCGAGGGAGTACTCGATGCGATCGGCGTCGAGCTCCGCGGTCTCGTACTCGTCGTTCAGGTAGTCTCCGACATAGGAGTCGTGGTCGACGAAGCGTTCATCGCCCAGGGCGAAGCGCAGGTCTTCGTTGACGGTGTTCGGGTCGTAGTCGAGGGGCTCCTCTTCCCGCTGCGGGACTTCGGGTTCGTCGTCTTCGCGGCGGTTCAGCTTGAAGCCCTTGACCTGTTCGGCGCGGCGCTTCAGCAGCTGTTCCTCCGTCGCTTCCTCGTCCACCTGGACGGGCTGGACGTCGGGGTTCTCATCGTCAAAGCCGAAGAGTTTGATCTGACCGTCGATGGCTTCGTTGTCCTCGTGCTCGATAGTCTTGTTGTCGCCCTTCGCGACGATGGTCTTGTCAAAGGTGTTGAGCTCCGCATCCGCTGCGATGATCGTGGGGATGGGCTCGAGGTCCGCGGTGTTCGTGAACTTCCGGGTCTTGTCGACGGCCGGGACCGCGGCGACGCCTTCGGTGACCTCCTGGGGAACATCCGGTTCCACTTCGGGTTCCGGTTCCTCGCCCCGGAAGTCGGCGACGGCGGCAGCGGCAGCTGCGGCGACGGCGGCACTGGCGGAGGCGACGGTGGTCGTGCCCTTCGGCGCGGTCTTTGCTTTATTGGCGGCACTCGGCATCTCTTCATCTTCGAGTTTGGTGAATTCGGCCGTGGCGCGCTCGACTCTGGTCGTTAAGATCTGATGTTCGATGTTGGCGTTGCGGATGGGTCGGATGCCGACGGTCTTCTGGGCCAGGGCCTTCTTGTCTTCCGGCGCCTGGGGCTTGTCGTCCGCCAGTTCCATGATCATTTTGGGCGAGCCCGCGTTTTCGTCGATGCCCTTGAAGAGGGCACCTTTATTGTGGACATCCTGCGCCGGACGCGGGGTGGTCGGCGCGGAGTCTTCGAGAGGTTCGAAGACCTTGGTCTTCTGGGTGGCGAGTTCCCGGTCCATGAACTTCTCACGGCCGGTCATCCGCTGGACACCGTCTTCGGGCGCGGGCGCGAGACCGTAGTCCTCATCGGTGAATTCCTCTTCCTCGCCGGCGTTCTCGACGACGTGGATGAAGCTTTCACGGAATGCGCGCAGCTTGTTCATGAAGCCGCCTCTGCCGCCCTCTTCCTCCGGTTCCTCATCGACGGTGACATCGTCGTCGACAAAGCCCGGCACGTAGTCGGTCTCGTCGGAAGAACTGTAGTTCACGACGTGGGTCGCCGCGAGAGTTGGGGTCGGCTCGAAGACCGAATCTTCCGGCTCTGCCGGCGCTTCCGGTTCTTCGACCGCAGGCTCTTCTGCGGCAGGTTCCTCAACTGCGGGTGCAGGGACTTCTTCCGGTTCCTCGGCCGGAGTCTCCTCCACCGGGGTCCCGAACAGGTCGTCCACGCCCTCTACGTCCGGACCTTCGTCTTCGTCGAAGTCGTCGTAGTCATAGTCGTAGTCGTCGTCGAAGTCGTCCTCCTCGTCCATGACGGGAAGGGTCTCCTCTTCGACCGGTTCGGCTGCTTCAACTGTCGCGGTTTCGCCCATGAGTTCCGCGACCAGGCCCGAGACCCCGTTCTCCTGAGTAGATTCCAGAAGGTTGTCGATCTCGTCCATTGACCATTGTTTAGCCATTCGTACTAACCTCTTTCAAACATCGAGTTTCGTGTTTACCCATTTTGTATGGCCGTCAACAGGAGCTGAGCCCCAGTCTCTGGCGATGTACCTCATACATGACGATGCCGGCGGCAACGGATGCGTTGAGGGATTGTATGTTACCGGACATCGGCAGGGACAGGATGAAGTCGCACTTCTCCCGGACCAGCCGGCCCATGCCTTTGCCTTCGTTCCCGACCACCAGGGCCATCGGGCCTTTCAGGTCGGTCTGGCACCAGGTCTCGCCTTCCATGTCCGTACCGTAGATCCACACGCCGCGCTCCTTCAGTTCCTCCATGCAGGCCGGAAGGTTGGAGACACGGGCGACGGGCAGATACTCGAGGGCACCGGCCGACGTCTTGTCCACCGTGTAGTTCAGGGTGGCGCTGCGACGCTTCGGGACGATGACCCCGTGGGCGCCGGCGCACTCGGCGGTACGGATGATGGCCCCGAGATTGTGGGGGTCGGAGACCTCATCGGCAATGATGAAGAAGGGGGCTTCGCCCTTTTCCTCGGCGCGGGCGAACAGGTCGTCCACCGTCGCGTATTCGTGGGCCGCCACTTTGGCGATGACGCCCTGGTGGTTGGCGTTCCCGCACATGAAGCCCAGCTTTTTGGGGTCGGTCTCCTTGATGAGGACGCCGGCGTCCCGGGCAGTCGCGATGATCTTCCCGATGGACCCCTGTCGTTCTCCCTTGGAGACGAAGATGGTGTCGATGTTCCGTCCGGCTTTCAGAGCCTCCATGACAGGGTTTCTGCCGATGATGAGTTCGTCCCGGACTTCCTTCTGTTCCATGTAGTCGTTACCCTTCTTCAGTTATAGTTACCCATAATAGGGCATTATATTTAAGATATTATACCAAAAGTTGTGTTGTAACACAATAAAGCACCCATCATCTTGATTCATAAACTATCCCTTTTTTTCTGTCAAAAAAATGTTAGCTTTGACGGAGGCACATCGCCAAAATGTATATTTATGCAGAAAATATGCAAATTTTTGAATTTTTATGCAATTGACCCTTGACTTTTATATAGGGCGTTCCTATAATGTGTATCACAACTTGAAAAGACCCCGTAACGACGGGATTGGAGGAATAAAAATGGCAATCGCAAAGAAGAAAAAAGAAGACATCAAAAAGGTCGTTCTCGCCTACTCCGGCGGCCTCGACACTTCCATCATCATCCCCTGGCTGAAGGAGAACTACAACAACTGTGAAGTCATCGCAGTCTCCGGCAACGTCGGCCAGGCATCCGAGCTCGAAGGCCTCGAAGAAAAGGCCCTCAAGACCGGCGCTTCCAAGCTCTACATCGAAGACCTCACCGACGAGTATGTCGAGGACTTCATCATGCCCTGCGTCAAGGCCGGCGCCAAGTATGAAGACTATCTGCTCGGCACGTCCCACGCCCGTCCGATCATCGCGAAGAGACTCTGCGAGATCGCCCTCAAGGAAGGCGCGGACGCCATCTGCCACGGCTGCACCGGCAAGGGCAACGACCAGGTCCGTTTCGAGCTGACCATCAAGGCATTCTGCCCCGACATGACCATCATCGCCCCCTGGCGTGAGTGGGACATCGTCTCCCGTGAGCAGGAGATCGAGTACGCGGAAGCCCATAACATTCCTCTGAAGATCAATCGCGAGACCAACTACTCCAAGGACAAGAACCTCTGGCACCTCAGCCACGAAGGCCTCGACCTTGAGGACCCGGCCAACGAGCCCCAGTACGAGAAGGAAGGCTTCCTGGAAATGGGCGTCTCCCCGCTCCAGGCTCCGGACGAGCCCACCTACATCACCCTCGACTACGAGCAGGGCATCCCGGTCGCTCTGAACGGCGAGAAGATGAGCCAGAAGGACATCGTCCTGAAGCTCAACGAGCTCGGCGGCAAGAACGGCATCGGCCTCCTCGACATCGTCGAGAACCGTCTCGTCGGCATGAAGAGCCGCGGCGTCTATGAGACCCCCGGCGGCACCATCCTGTACCATGCCCTGAACTACCTCGAGACCATCACCCTCGACAAGTACGCCGCTCACAAGAAGGCGGAGCTTTCCGTCACCTATGCGGACCTCGTCTACAACGGCCAGTGGTTCACCCCGCTGCGTGAGGCCCTCGACGCCTTCGTCGACAAACTCGAAGAGCGCTGCACCGGTACGGTCAAACTGAAGCTCTACAAGGGCAACATCATCAACGCCGGCGTCACCTCTCCGTACAGCCTCTACAACCCGGGCCTTGCCACCTTCGACGAGGACGAAGTCTACGATCAGACCGACTCCGCCGGCTTCATCAACCTGTTCGGCCTTCCCATCAAGGCACAGGCGATGAGCGCTCAGGCTTACAAACTTGACGACAAAGAATAAGAGGTTTTACCACCGATGAAACTCTGGACCGGACGCTTCTCGAAAGAGATCGACCCGAAAACCAACGACTTCAACTCGAGCATCAAGTTCGATTCCCGGATGTATAAAGAAGACATCACCGGGTCCATGGCCCACGCCACCATGCTGGGCGCACAGGGCATCAACTCGAAGGAAGACACCGAGGCCATCCTTGCGGGGCTGCAGGGCATCCTCGATGACATCGAGTCCGGCGCCCTCGAGATCGACCCGAACGCCGAGGACATCCACACCTTCGTGGAGCAGACCCTGACCGAGCGCATCGGTTCGGCGGGCAAGCGGCTCCACACGTCCCGCTCCCGGAACGACCAGGTGGCCCTCGACGACCGTCTCACCATCCGCAACGAATGCGACGCGCTCATCCCGCAGCTCAAGGAACTCATCGCCGTCCTGGCAAAACAGGCCGCCGAGCACTCCGAGGACATCATGCCCTCCTACACCCACCTGCAGCGGGCACAGCCCATCGTCTTCGGCCACCACCTTCTGGCATATGCCGAGATGTTCCTCCGGGACATCGGTCGTCTCGAAGACGCACGCAAGAGGATGAACGTATCGCCCCTCGGCTCCGGCGCCCTCGCCGGCACCACTTACGACATCGACCGGGAAATGACCGCGAAGGCCCTCGGGTTCGACGGCCCCTGCCGCAACTCCCTCGACGGTGTCTCCGACCGGGACTTCTGCATCGAGTTCGCGTCCGCCCTCTCTCTCGTCATGGTCCACCTCAGCCGTTTCTCCGAAGAGATCTGCATGTGGTGCTCCTGGGAGTTCAAGTTCATCGAACTGGACGACGCCTTCTCCACCGGCTCCTCCATCATGCCGCAGAAGAAGAACCCGGACATCGCGGAGCTCGTCCGCGGAAAGAGCGGCCGTGTGTTTGGCGATTTGACGACTCTCCTCACGGTCATGAAAGGACTCCCGCTCGCCTATAACAAGGACATGCAGGAGGACAAGGAAGCCATCTTCGACGCGTTCGACACCGTGAAGATGTGCCTCACCGCCTTCATCCCGATGATCGACACCATGACGGTCCTGCCGGAGAACATGCGCAAAGCCGCTGCCGGCGGTTTCATCAACGCGACCGACTGTGCCGACTACCTCGTCGGCAGAGGTCTTCCCTTCCGGGACGCCTACAAGTGCACCGGCGAACTCGTCGCCCTGTGCATCGCGAAGGGCACGACCCTCGAAGAACTCCCGCTCGACGAGTACAGACAAGTCTGCGACCTCTTCGAAGACGGCGTCTATGACGCCATCTCCCTCGAGCGCTGCGTGTCCCAGCGGACGTGCATCGGTGCCCCGGCACCGGAGAACGTCCGGGCCGAAGCGGCGAGAGTCGCGGCGCTGGTCGCGGAATGACACGGCGTACATCGCCCAAACGAATACAGAAAAATGCCCCCTGAACGTTCAGGGGGCATTTTTGATGGGAAGTATATCGTGTCGTCAGATCTCATCTTTCATCTCGTAGGGGATGTCGATGATGTTCCGACGGCCTTCGATGTTGTCGTAATGCCTGCACATGAGTGGCTCGTAGACGTAGTACAGAAGCTTGCCGTCGAGGTCGAAATAGAAGACCGCGAAGAGCGCCGCGTACACGATGGCGAACACTCGGACGATTTTGAAGATGAGTTTCATTCCTTCCACCTCTTTCTTACCAGGTCAGGCTGTCATCGAAGTCGAGCAGCGACGGGTCGAGGGGCTCTTCGTGCATGACGTCGATCATGTAATTGTTGATGCAGTCGCGGATCTCCTGGCGGGAGACCGTCCGCTTGTCGGGCAGCGCGTGGGGGAACCAGATGGCGTGGATGCCGCGGCGGCGGAACTCCTCTTCGAACATGCCGTGGATGCCCTGCATGCCCTTGCACTGGAGCTGGTCATACATGATGACCATGTCGCAGTTGAACTTCTCCATGTAGTCCCAGAGTTTGAAGATGTGCTCGTGTCCGCCGACGGCCATGGAACGCATGGGAGCCATCTCGTTGTACCAGCTGAGGTCTTCGAGGGCGTGCTCGTAGGAGTCGGTGCGGATCTCCTTGTCGAACATCAGGGAGTCCATGTTGATGATGGTGTTGAGGCCCCAGCAGTTGTAGGCCCAGGTGCACCAGTTCGAGTAGTAGAGAGGCGCGCAGGACCAGGCGATGACGCGGTGGCGGGTCTTCGGGAAGGTATCGATCTGCTTCGTGACACACTCTTCCATGATCTTCCGCACGCGGCCGTCGAGCAGCTGCCAGGTCTCGTTCCAGCCGTACTGCGAATAGTAGATGCGGTACAGAGCCTGGGCGACGCCGTTGATGGGGTAGCTGTTCGTGTGCGCGGCCACATCCCACTTCTCCCGCTCGAAGTAGAGCTGCTCGTTCTGCAGTTCCGCGTACTTCTTGAAGCTCTCCCAGCTGAAGGGAACGCCGGTCTGTTCTTCGATGAACTTCCAGGCGCCTTCGATCTCTTCCTGGCAGCGCTTCTGGACGAGGGGGTCCTCATACTGCATGGGCTGCGGCATGGCGTAGAGGGGGCGATTCAAGAACCAGTCCTGGATGATGGACGTGGCAACGGACCCGTCGCAGGCCTCATTGGTCGTGATGATGCAGGGAGCGGAGTCCGGGTAGTCGTCCATGATGCCGACGCCGGCTTCGGCCTGACACATGGGACAGGGGTCCGAGGGAAGGCCCAGCGACTGGATGGCGTCGATGTAATGGAGGACCGTGTTCGAGTTGACGTGGCACGTGACGAAGTACGGGATCATCTCGAGGGGGATGTCCACGAGTCCGCCGTCCCGGAACGGGTAGAAGATGCTGCCGGAGACCGTCTCATTGTGGAGGACTGTCTTTTTCCAGAGCTCGTTCTGTTCTCCGTTGTTGAACCGTACATCGCGCGCGAACATGCGCATGAACTGTTCGATGGTGGCGTGGGTGAGGCCCCGGTAGTGCCAGGCGGAGGCCCGAAGGGCAGGTCCGCGCACGCCTTCCATGCCACGGTCGTACCAGTGGAGGACCGGGATGTAGGTCTGGCCGAGCCAGCGGTAGCGCCAGAGGCCCTTGAAGAACGACAGCGGTTTTTCGGCAGACAGGATGTCCGCCACCATCATGCCGTAGTTGTAGAGCCAGATGTAGTTGAAATAGTACAGCGTATCCTTGAGACCGCGCCACTCTCTGTGGCGGTACAGTCCCGTCGGCTGGATGTAGAGGTCGCCGAGGTTCCGGCGCTCGTGTTCTTTTCCGTAAATGAAGTCTTTGCAGGCCTGTTTCGGGTCATCGGCGATGTACTGAACGAATTTCTTCAGATCGCCCTTGCGGTACCCGAGTTTCTCGGCCAGAGTCATACGGCTCATTTTCTCTTCTGCCATCAGCTGACACCCCTTTCCGCCTTTTCACTCTGCAGTTTCTTGAGTTCCACACTTTCGATGAAGGCCTGGAAGCGGGTGCGCAGCTGGCCGGTCGCGCCGTTCGTATACTCTTTTTCGATGGAGCAGACCGGGATGCCGTAGTCGCGGCGCAGGACGAACGTGTCGATGAGGCGCTCGTAGCTCCAGTATTCGCAGAACTTCATCTGTTCGATGATGATGCCGTCCGCGCCGTACTCTTTGACGATGTCCGCCAGGTACTCTTTCCGCTGGCGCATGACGTGCTGCTCCATGAAGCGGGTGCACTGGCTCGACATGAGGTAATGGCGGGCGACGGCGTCGAGGGCGGTCTCGCCCTCCAGGATCTCGATCTCATCCCGTCCGGGCAGCGAGCCGTAGCAGTAACGGTCCGCGACGACGCGGGCGCCGCACTCCTCGATGAGCTGGATGAAGTACGGGTCGTCGTTCTCGGAACCGGCGACGACCACTTTGATGCGGTAGTTCGGCTTCGCGTCCGGTTGCCGGGTCTTCAGGTCCTCGAGGGTCTCCTTCAGTTTCGGCAGGATGAGGTAATGGGGACAGGCCAGCGCGACGAGCTGACAGAGGGAGAACTCGAAGCCGGTGATGGTCGGTTCGTCCAGCTTGCGGAACTCGCCGATCTCCCGCAGGACACGGTTGATCTCGTTCTGTTCCTCGATGGCTTTGCGAATGGCCTCATCGGAGGTGTCGACTCCCAGCTTGTCGTGCAGGACGTCGAGGACGTGGGCCTGCAGCTGGTCTCTGTAATGACGGATGGAGTTGTCGTTCTTCTTGAACGGGACATCGGTGAATTCGCAGAAGAAGTTCGGATTGTCGATGAGCTCCGGCATCATCTGCATGTGTTCCTGGAACCGGCAGGTGACCGTGCAGGTCTCCGTCGCCAGTTCGGCATCAAGGAAGTTGAAACCACCTTCGAGGGCCCGTTCCATCAGCGCGCGCCCGTACATGCAGGTACGGCCTGACATGTAGTAAGTCGCCATGTCCGGAGAAGCGCTTCGCGGCGCGCGCAGCCGCACGGAGAAGCATCCGGGGAGGTTCAGTAGAACTTCCGGCATGAAGTAGCATGTGTAACCGAGCGCAAGTTTTCCCTCACTCTTAGCCTGGCGCACCATGTCGTTGTAGGCTTCGAGAAGAAGGTCTTCGAACTCGATCATGTTTTTGAGATCTCGCATGTGTTCTGTTTCACCCTTTCCCAAAATCAATATACCTAAACCCAACACTGTTGCAGTTCCAATCTGCAACACGATTATTGAACTACCGTCCTATTTTTATGTACTGATGTGCACACAAGTTTTACACATAACAACGATATTTCAGTAATCTTGTACATTTTCAGTATAGAATGAAACAAATGGAAAATCCAGTACAAACATGCCCTGTATGTGTGCAAAAAGTTTACAAACGTCGAATTTTCACAAAAAAAACAACACTGAGCCGGAATTTCCGACTCAGCGTTGTTCGTTTTTGAAGGATGCAGTGTTGAATCAGTCTTTGATCATGCCGAGGGCTTTCATGAGCTTGTAGCCGCCGCCGACAACATACTTGTAACCGATATCCATGATCTTTCCCGGGATCGGATCGATGAGGGCGAGGTACCAGGTGTTCTTGGACCGGTAGTTGATCTTCGGGCTCTTCGCGTTCAGAGCTTCCATGACGGTCGCGACGATGTACTTCATGTCGTGCGGGTTCTTCATGGCCATGGTCATGAGCGGGCTCAGAACGGAGAGAACGGGTTTGTAGTGTGTGGTCGCGGCGAGGAGTTTCTCGTAACCGGAGGTCGCCTGACCGTGCATGCCGGACTTGAAGGAACCCGGCTGGATCTTGACGACGGGGATGTCGAGGAACGCAAGCTCACGGCGAAGACCGATGGTGTACGCTTCGACCGCCCACTTCGTGATGGCATAGGGGCTGTTGAAGGGCTGCGGCTGCATCCATCCGCACTCGGAGGAGCAGTTGAGGATGCGGCTCTTCTTGCCTTTGAGAAGTCCGGCCTGGAAGAAGGACTTCGTGACGCGGATCATACCCATGACGTTGGTGTTGATCATTTTCTCCATGATGCCGACGGGGTCTCCCTCGACGAGGGAAGCCATCGTATGGATGCCGGCGAAGTTGAGGAGTGCGTCGAGGGTATCGGTATAACCCTTGACGGTCTCGGCTGCCTTGTCACAGCTCTCCTGGCTCGTGATGTCCAGCTGGACACCGATGACACGGTCAGAACAGCGTGCCTGAAGCTCGGTCAGGGGCTTGCTGTGGTAGGTCGCGAAAACGGTCCACTCTCCGGTCTTGTCCAGAGCCTCGACGATAGCACCGGCAATGCCGCCTGCGCCGCCGGTCACAAATGCGTATTTCATTGGTAAGATCTCCCTTCTTGATCTGTTTTCATCTCAGTCGAAATGTCAAAAGACTACTATTTTATAGTAAACGGTTCGTTTGTTAACTGTCAAACTTGTTTTAATAAACAGACAATGTCATATGTCAATTTAGCGATCGGCCGAAAAAAGTCGAAAAAGCCACTGTCAAACGACAGTGGCTTTTTTCAGTGTTCGTGAGGGGTTATTTCTCGACGGTCTCTCCGTCAGGGAGACGTCTGCAAAGGTCTGAAATGTTGTCCCAGACACGGAACAGTTCTTTTTTCATCATGCCCATGCCGTTCCAGCACATGTGGTCGTGGAATTCCACCGGCATGTTGTACCAGATGCCGGGCTTGAAGGAGTCCATCTCCCAGGTGCCGTCTTCCTGCGGGGCTCCGATGGGGGCGGACAGACCCTTCAGGTTGACGAATCCGTCGTTCGGGCCCCACTGCTCCAGATACTCGTCTCCTCTTTCCGGGACATACTTCTGGATGCGGGGTGCCAGGATGCGGGTCATGGCCGATGTGACCGGTGAGACAACGAACGCCATCGGGTTCATCTTCGGGCCCGGGATGCCGAATCCGCCGGGACCTTTGATGGTGCCGGCTGCACGCTGGGCAAAGTAGTAGACCATGTCGCCTTCCTTCTGGTTCGGGTTGATCTCCGTCTGAACGACTTCGACCTGCATCTCATGCATGACGTGGTCGAACCCGTCGTTCCGGTTGTAGTTTCGGATCTCCGCGGCTTTGGCGAAGGGAGAACGCCAGTTCCAGCCGGTGATATCCTCGACTTCCGGCATGATGCCCCACTGCTGGGTCATCAGGTCGACGCCGCGCATGAGCGGTGTATCGCCGATCACGGTATTGATGCCGAGCACGACATCGTAAAAGACTTTGGAGCCGCGTTTGCCGAACATGGATGCCAGCGCGGTACCGTTGTTGACGCCGGACAGCGTATGGACACTGTGGATCAGGTTGCCGTGGCCACCTTCAAAGAGCGGAGACAGTTCGTCTGCCGGGGTGCCGGCACGTTCTTCTTCAGAACCGTTGACGAAGATGTTCGCGATCTCCTTGACCGCGGGACCGCCGAAGGAATGACCGAAGATGTTGATTTTCTTGTGGGGGCCTTCCTGGCCGAGGTCTTTCAGGACACCGGGGTAAGTGCGGCCGTAGCGTGCGTGGTGATACTTCTCGCTGTGGACTTTACCGTAGTCGACGCGGCCGCCGAACAGGTAAGCCCAGAGGATGCACGCTCTGTCCCATCCGGAGTTCCAGGGACCGAGGGACGGGTGGAAAACTTCAAACCCTTTCTCCTCGAGATGCGAAATGAGGTCGCCCGACGTAAAGAAGTTCCAGTACGGAAACTGGCCTTTCGCGTCGATCGAATCGTGTTCGCCCCAGCCGTTCCATCCGGAAAGCAGCACGAGCGGATAATTGTTGTAATACTGGCCCATTGGACCCACCTCCATAGCTGTATTGTAGTAACTATATTGTCTGCAATATGGCTTTAGCATTGCTGAAGGATCACCCGCAAAACGATGCTTTGCAAAGAAATTCCGTCCATTCAATATTTTACATTTGTAAAGATTCTGGCCATCTCCCCGAAAAGTGTACTGTGGCGATGTACGGACAAAGAAAAAAAGGAACAGCCGGTCACGGGGACCGGCCATTCCTTAAGGATGATAAAGAGTTTGGATATCAGAATTCGTAAGTGACTCTGTCGACTTCCAGAGAGTCGATGATGCCGACGATGGCGGCATCGATGGGCATCTCGTTGGAGCCAAGGGCCTGGCGGGCCGTGGACCCGCTGACGACCAGGACGCGCTCGCCGATGCCGGCGCCGACGATGTCCGCCGCGACGAAGCTTTCGCCGACGGAGTCTTCGCCGTGGGCGTCCGTCTGCTGCACGACCATGAGTTTCTTGCCTTCGAGGGCCTCGTCCTTCTTGGTGGCCCAGACGTTTCCGATGACTTTGCAGATAAGCATATTGTTTCCTCCTGTCGGCGATCCGCCGTCCGTTATTCTACGTCCTGTTCGAGTTCACAGCTGAGCGCGATGCCGAGCGGTGTGACGAACAGAGGGTCTTTCGGTTTATAGGTCGGGATGCCGAGCTCTTTTTCGAGCTCGGTCTCGAGACCGGTGAAGCAGGCGGTACCGCCGACGAGAACCAGCTCGTCGACCGTCTGCATGAATTCTTCTTCGTAGTCGTCCAGCATGTCGCGGATGATGACCGCCATCTTCTCCATGACCGGACGGATGATCGGGAACAGCACCTTGTGGTTCGCTTCGTCCCGTTTGTAGAGTTCCGCCTCTTCGAACGTTTTGCGGAAGGCACCGGCCACGACCAGAGTGACATGGGTACCGCCGGTGGGCTCGTCGTCGGTCATGACGACGTGTCCGTCCTGCAGGATGGAGATGCCCGTGGTGCCGCCGCCGATGTCGATGATGGCGCCGTTGCGAAGGCCCAGCAGTTTGTTCGCGGCGGAGGGCTCGTCCAGAAGGGCCGTCACTTCGAAGCCGGCGGCTTCCGTGACGTTCTTCACGGCGCCTCCGTCCAGCGTGTCGGTGCCCGGCGGGATGGCTGCCGCGGCGAAGTACAGTTCGGCGTCCATGACCTCTTCGAGCCGCTCCTTCATGGTGCGCACCAGCCGGATGGCGCCCATGTAGTCGACGACCATGCCGTCCCGGACGACGTCCGCGTACTGGTAGGCGCCGGCGACGGGCTGACGGTTCTCGTCGAGGACCGCGAGGACGACACAGGCTGTGCCGAGGTCGACGCCGGTCAGGAACGTGGCCGGTCCATCGCCCGCCTCTCTGCGAGCCGCGTGGTACTCCCGCATCTGCTCCCGGAGGCGCTCGAACTGCGCGTCGGTGTCCGGCAGGCCCATCTGGACCGCGACCGACTCGAACTGCTCGACGAACGCGTCACAGCGTTCAAAATTCGGTTTTTTCATCGGATGCTTCCTCCGTCAAAAACTCCATGAGCGCGTCGAGGCCCTCCCCCGTCGTGCTGCTGACTTTGAAGATGGTGCGGGCGCCGGCGAACTCCAGCTTTCTTACCGCTCTGGCGATCTGTTCCTCACTCGCGATGTCGATCTTGGTGACGACGCCGATGACCGGCTTCGCGTAGGACCCGGCATACCCCGGCGGGAACATGGACCGCTCTTCCGTGGCAGACTCGATGAACACGATGACTTCGGCGTCCATGGTGGTCATCATGAGCGCGCCCCGCCGGTCCCTTCGCTCGAGGAACTCTCCGGGCGTGTCCAGGATGTCCCGGCCGATGATCTCCACCGCCTGTGTTTTCTTATAGCGGAGTTCATCGCCGTGGAGCGCCTGTCCGAGGGTGGTCTTGCCACAGCCGATGGTGCCGATGAATACGACTCGTTTCATCAGCTCTGGGTGATCTCGATAGGTGTGAAGCCCATCTGGTCGCACAGGACGTGCAGGACGGCATGCATGGACTCTTCGACGGAGGCCACTTCGCCGTAGATGAGCAGGGACCCGGAGAACCGGTCCACGAAGCCGATCTTCACTTCCGAGGCCTTGCTCGCGACGTCCGCCGCGATGATGGAGGCTTCGGAGGGCGTGATCGTGAAGATGCCGATGGCACCGCTGACGTCGAGGACGCCGAGCTTCGTGTAGAGGTCATCGACCGGGTTCGGGATGATGTGCGCCATGGTCACCTGGCGCCCCGGCACGTACTCCTGTACGATGCGTTCTTTATGTTCAAAGGCCATGATAGGAGGCCTCCTTCCGGCTTAGTAAAGGTTGTCGAGGAGCTTCTTCGACGGGAACGGGATGACTTCGGAGTTGAGAAGGAGCCCTTTGGAACCGAGGCTCTCTCTCCCGGTGTCGTCACCGTTGTGGACCGCTGCCACTTCTCCGGTGTAGATGAAGTAGGACTTGCCGCCGAGGCCCGTGCCGAGCCGTAACTCAAGCCCCTCGAGGTCCGCGCATTTCAGGACGAGGTCCGCGGCCTCGACCATGGCGGACAGAGAGTAGGATTCCAGGATGCCCAGGGCTTCGATGTCCTCCGGCACCGTCGCGCCGACGATGGCCGGGAACACGCCCGGGTGGACATTCGGGATGAGGATGGAGTCGACGACGAATGCATCGCCCACTTCTTCCCCGATCTGCACCGACTCTTCGACGTCCGCCACGTCCCCGTGGACGATGGCGATGTACTTGCCGGGGCAGACACTGGTGGCGGTGGCGAGCTCCGCGTCGGAGACCTTGACCATCTGGTCCGCCGCGTAGATGCCGCGGGAAATGGAGCTGAACTCCACCATGCCGATCGCTTTTTCCATGGCTCGCTACCTCCTCTCTGCGCGAATGAAAATGTGGGTGTCCGTCACGCGGTCTACGACGCCGTCGACACTGGCGTGGACCGGTGCTCCGAGGGAGCCCTCCGGCACATCGGCGATGCACTGCCCCTTCTTCACAGCCTCTCCCGGGGAAACGGAAGGAACGGCCGGCGCTCCGACATGGTCGTGGAGCGAGAGGGCGACGGTGTCCGCGCTCAGGAGTTTCTCCGTGAGCGGCGCGGGACGGTTGTACTTCTTCAGACCCAGCCGGGCGATGAGCCGTCCGGAGGGGACCTGCCGGTAGGGGCGCACCGGGTCCGCCGTGAACGAAGTTTTCGGCGTATGTTTGATGCCCTCTTCCCGCAGTTTCGTCATGTAGTAGAGGTTCGCCATGCGGGGGTGGATGCCTGCGGGACAGGAGAAGTAGTCACACAGGTTGCACTGGCAACAGGTCTGGGCCGCGGTCACGTGCTCATCGGCCGGCAGGTCGTAGGCCATGGCCCGCACCATTTTGTGGGGCACGGTCGAGTGGCCGAGCAGATGACGGGGACAGAGGTCCGTGCACATGCTGCACTGTTCGCAGGCGGACCGGTTGAACCGCCGCGCGGCGGCCATTGGCTTCTGCTTTTTCTGCACCAGCGGATGTTCCGCCGGCAGGACCAGAAGTCCCTTCGTTTTCTTCGTCACATACCGGTCGACGGAGTTCGAGCCCGGCTTCAGCAGACCACCCATCATGGGGCCGCCGTTGATGACGGCGTACCCGTCCGTACCGGGGTCCTGCATTGCAAGCGCGTGCGCCGTTTCGGGGTCGCAACCTGCTTCTTCGAACAGCGTTTCCACCGGCGTGCCCACGGGCACGCGGAGGGTGACCGGGTGTGGTACATCGCCCCCGATGGTCACATACTTATCGGTGACCGGGGTGCCGCGTTCGGCAGCCGCGATGTTGTATGCCGTCTCCGCGTTGATGACGACGCAGCCGACGGCGCTCGGGAGGCCGGTCTCCGGGACGATGCGCCCGGTGAGTTCGTAGACGAGGACCTGTTCATCGCCCGCGGGGTACACGTCCGGCAGTTCGCCGACGGTCACGGGCAGAGACTTCCTCTTTATGGTCTCCCGCAGAGTCTGGATGACCTCGGGGTGGCTGACCTTCACGCCGATGATGGCGTGCGCCGCTCCGACGGTCTCTTTCGCCAGAAGCAGGCCTTCGAGGACCTCTTCCGGGTGCGTTTCCATGAGCTGCTGGTCCACCCGCAGAAGGGGTTCACATTCGGCTCCGTTGAGCAGAACGTACTCCGCGTCCGTATTCAGTTTGACATGGGTGGGGAAGCCCGCTCCCCCGGCGCCGATGACACCGGCGCTTCGAACCAGGTCTCTTGTGGACATAGCGGCTCCTTAGGAATTCTGTGGTTTCGTGTACCGCCCCGCCAGGTACCGGCACATGAGGATGTGCACGGCGCTCGACAGACGGTTCAGTTGTTCGACGAGGTCGTTCCGCTTCACGGACGTCCCCTGTTTGAAGGCATGGACGGCCAGCACCTCCGCTTCGCGGATCGTGGTCCGCAGGAGGTTGAGGCCCGCAAAGGCCGTACCCATCTCATAGCTCGGCAGCTGCATCGGCGGGACGCCGAAATACTGCTCCGGGTCGTGGGACTGGGCCCGCAGTTCCTCATGGGTGAGTCCGAGGATGGTGGTCTTGCCCACCGGCTCGTTCAGGACTTCCGCCCGCATGAGGTCCCGGAGGGTGGCGAGGATGTCGTCGAGGTCCGACAGCAGGTGGGGACAACCGTCCCCCGCCGCGATCAGACTCTGGACAAAGACCACCTGGGCCTGGGCCGTGTCGAGTTTGCCCCGGTACATGATGACCGGGTCGTCCTTCATGACGAGTTTGTTGCCTTCGATGTGGGTCATGGCCTCCGGTTTCTCCCGGTAAGGAGTATGGGTCCGGTAGCCGTAGAAGCGCAGTTTCTGAATGCCACTCCCCGTGGTCAGGTCCCCGCGGTTGCCCCCGACGACCGGCTGTCCGGCCGTATTGCTGCGGGAAATATAATTCTGATTCAGATAGCGGGTGCTCTCCGCACGCTGCTCGTTCTTCGGCCGCCGACTCTCATTGTCGAACCGGATGCACATGGTGTTGAGGTAATCCTTCGCGGCCGGAGACAGCAAGCGACCTTCCGGAACATAGTAGATGTCCGGTCTCGTCGTCTCCGATTCGATTGTCGCCCGAATTTCTTCCAGCGAAATGAGTTTCATAAAGGTTCCCTCGGTTTCTTGTTTCTTTGGCGATTAATGCTCTGTTCAGACTCACATTATTCCTTCGGAAGGAACTTCTCGAGAATGGGGAGTAAATCGCCCTTTTTGGCGTAGTTGATCTCCGTGCGGGTCATGGGGAACCCGGGGATGGACCGCGCTACGCCGCGCAGTTTCGAGACCGTATAGCCCTGGACTTCCCCGAACGTGGGAAGGCCCGGCACACGGGACTCGGTTTTGGCAGGAGCCGGTTTTGGTGCAGGAGCAGGCTCGGAAGTTGTTTCCGGTGCTCTCCGCTCCACCGCTTCCGCCGGTTTCACATTGTCTTCGGTCCGACCGTTCACGGTGGTGCTGCCGGGCGTTCCGACATTGCCTCCGGTCAGGTCTCTCATACCGCTTGCAGGACGTGGGATGACGTGGACCGAGACGAGGTCAGAGACCATTTCGGCTGCCGCTCCGCCGGCTTCTGTGGCCGCCTTGACCGCACCGACTTCGCCTTCGACGAAGACCGCGGTGAGACCGCCGCCGACTTTCGACATGTTCACGAACCGCACGTTGGCTGCCTTCAGCGCGGCGTCCAGAGCTTCGATGGCTCCGATGCGGCCGACGACTTCGATCATGCCGAGTGCCTGTTTCGTGTTGTTCTCGTTCATCCGTTCTCACATCCTTTCCTTACAGTCGTTTCAGCACGATGCCGTGCCGGTGAAGCAGATCGTTCGCCAGAGGCGAGACCACGGTCCGCTCGTTCACGACCACCGCTTTCGCGCCGGCCGCGACCGCATCCCTCACCTGGACTTCCGTTAAGAAGCCGGTGGAGACCAGAACATCACCGTCCCCGAGACCGCCGGGCTCTTCCGGTGCCGTGTACACGGGCGCCGGTGCCTCATATGGCTCAGGCATTGCCGTCCCGCAGGACACACTGCCGCTCTTCCCCACAATGACAGCGTTACAGCCGTCGGTCCACCCGCAGGCATTCGCTTCGTCGAAGTCGATATGCAGTGCGAGTTTGTGGGCAGGGCCGGAGCGCACGACCACGTCGTGGAACGTGAGGGGGCGGTCGGTGCACATGCGTACATCGACGAGGTCGCCGTCACAGAGTCCCGCTGCCGCCGCTTCTTCCGGCGACATGTGGACGTGGTTTCTGGCAATGATGAGGCTCTGTTCCGCCATGAGAAATGCGTCTTTGGATGCGATGAGCATATCGCCTGCCCGGGACAGATCGCCCGAGAGAGCGACCGGCGGGTGCAGACCCAGCGTGCGGGCATCGGTGGCACTCACTTCCACCTGCGTGTGCCCCCGGGGCGGACCCAGGATGGCCACGTTCTGGAAAGTGCCCTTCGGCCCGATGAGGGTGACCCGTTCTTCGGACAGGTACTGCCCCGGCTGGGACAGCGGGCGCTTCGGGGTCAGTTCATACCCCGGCCCGAACAGGTGCTCCACATCCTCCGGAGACAGATGGACGTGCCGGCCGGACGCCTCGGCGGGGACCACGAAGCCCTCGACGGGGACAGACGACGAACAGACCGCCGGAGAAACACTCCCGGTCTCTTCTTTTAAGTATTCGTCGACTGCGCCGGACACGATGTCCCGGACCATTTCCTCTAACTTCATGCGACTGTCCTCCTAAGACAGAGTGGGTTACGCGTCGAAGTCGAGGGTCGGAAGGATGTATTCCACTTCGCTGTGCGGACGCGGAATGACATGGACGGAGACGAGTTCGCCAACGCGGTCAGCTGCTGCGCCGCCGGCTTCGGTGGCTGCCTTGACAGCGCCGACATCGCCGCGGACCATAACGGTGACGAGACCGCCGCCGACATGGACTTTGCCGCAAAGGCGGACGTTCGCCGCTTTGACCATGGCATCGGCTGCTTCGATGGAAGCAACGAGACCTTTGGTTTCGACCATTCCTAATGCTTCAGTTGTCTTTGCCATAATAGTTTCCTCCATTATGAATTATTGGAATTTTTGGCTTACAAATTTATTCAACGGGTGTGGTTCCCGTTTTTGATGATGCGGTTGTACGGCTGGGACGTGGTGACTTCCACGCTGTGGGCCGCGTTACCGAGGTACGCGGGGCCGTTCGCAAGGTACGAACCCTTCGCCTTCGGCGGTTTCTGGGGCGATATACCGCTCGCCGTCCGTACGACTTCCGCCTCTTTCGAGGGGGTGGTCTTCCCGCTTCGGAGGTCATCCAGTTCGAGGAGACCGTACGCGAGGCGACGGACGTTGATGAGGTTCATGGGGCCGACATTGTCGGAGGTGGCGCTGCCGCCGACGGAGCCGCAGCCCAGCGTGAGTGCCGGGGGCAGGCCCGTGGTGGCGCCGACGCCTCCGAGGGCACCCGGGGTGTTGACGAGCACGCGCGACACAGGCTTTTTCAGAGCGAACTCGCGGATGATCCGCTCGTCTCTCGAGTGCAGGCACATGGTGTGGCCGGAGCCCTCGTTGTGCAGGAGCTCCAGGGCCTTCTCGCAGGCCTCTTCCCAGCTGTCCACGACGAAGAACGCGAGGATGGGACAGAGTTTTTCACGGGAGTACGGCTGGTCTTTCCCGATGCCCGTGTGCTCGGTGAGCAGGACCCGGGTGCCGGCCGGTATGGTGATGCCGGCCATGTCGGCGATGCGCTGGACATCCTTTCCGACGATGGCGGGATTCATGGTGTTGTTGGCTCTCATGATGAATTTCGCGACTTTGTCGCTCTCGTCCTTCGTCATGAAGTAGCCGCCCTGACGTTCCAGTTCGGCGACGACCGCGTCCTTCGAGCACCGCTCCACGAGAATGGACTGTTCGGAGGCACAGATGGTGCCGTTGTCGAAGGTCTCGGAGTCGAAGATCCGTTTGACGGCCAGCGGGATGTCCGCGGTCTTCTCGATGAAGCAGGGGCCGTTGCCGGGGCCGACGCCGAGGGCGGGGTTCCCGGAGGAGTACGCGGCGCGGACCATGGCCTCCCCGCCGGTTGCGAGGATCATGCCCGTGTCCGGGTGCTTCATCAGGGTCTCCGTCGACTGCTTCGAGGGAGTCCCGACGACCTGGATGAGATGGTCCGGAGCGCCCGCTTTCTTCGCGGCATCCTGCAGCACTTTGACGGTGGCGAGGATGCAGTTCATCGCCCCGGGGTGCGGGGAGATGACGATGGCGTTTCCGGCCTTCAGGGAGATGAGTGTTTTATACATGACGGTGGACGTGGGGTTCGTGCTCGGGATGAGCGCCACGACGACGCCGACGGGCACGGCAACGTCCATCGTTTTGCTGACGGGGTCTTCGGCGAGGACGCCGATGGTCTTCATGTCTTTGATGGAGTCCCAGACGATCTTCGAGCCGAGCTGGTTCTTGAGGACCTTGTCCTCCCAGCGGCCGAAGCCGGTCTCCTCATTGGCCATTTTGGCGAGGGTCTCGGCGTTCGCCATGCAGGCGGCGCACATCGCCTCACAGACACGGTCGACCTGAGCCTGGTCGAACTCGGCGAACTGCTTCTGTGCCGCCACCGCGTTCTTCATAAGGTCCCTGGCCTCCTGGATGGAGCGCAGGTCTCTGTCGAATTCCATGAGGGTCCCTCCTTAATAGTCTTCCTGCTGGACGGGCTCGTCCGCCACCCGGCAGACCGCCGCGCCAAATGCTCTGCAGGCTTCTTCACAGGCCCACTGCTCGCCGGTCAGCAGACCGCCGGCGAAGTTCGTTTCGGTGGGCGGACCGTAGAAGACGTTGATGTCCACGTCCGCCGCTTTGAGGGCCGCGTCCAGCCCGACGATGGCCTCGTTGGGAGGCGCGATGAGGTACGCCATGGAAGTCCCGACGGGCACGTTCGCCATCTCGGAGAGGTAGGTGCCGGTCTGGGAGATGCAATGGGCGAAGTACGGGATGCTCCCGTCGTGGTTGGCGCTGTAGAAGAACGCGACGTTCTGAATGTAGTCGGTGAAGGCGTTCAGTCCGGCCCGGACTTCCGCCGGATCCTCGGCGGACAGGATACCGATGAACTCACCGGCGAGTTTCGTCGAGGCGTTGCCGGAGCCCGCGTAGAAAGACTTCGCGTACACGACTTTGACCTCCGCCTTCTTCGTCGCCTCGTCGATGGCGGCGTAGGACACGTCGTCACAGTCCGTGGTCACGATGCCCAGACTCTTGTGTCCCTCCGGGACGCCCAGCTGTTCAAGGAGCTGAGACTCTGCGTTCGGGATCTCCTGCAGGCTCAGCAGGCTGGTTACGATGCGGTCACCCTTCATGGTGTCCTCCTTTGGCGATTTACAGTTGCAGGTCCACACCGGACTTCTGCTCGTTCAGGATGCGCTCTAACAGTTCGACCAGGTACGCGCCGGCCTCGACGGGCTGGATGCCGTGCTGGTGGATGTTGGAGACGACGGTCCGTTTGGACTCGGGGATGCCCACATAGGCACCATACGTAATATATGCACTCATGCTGTCGGAGGCCGCGAGACCGGGGCGCTCCCCGAGGAGCACACAGGTCAGTTCGGCACCGACTTCTTCGGAGACGGCGTCCATGGTGGGCACGCGGCCGTACTTCACGAAGAAGGGCGTGCCGACGCGGATGCCGTCCGCTTTCAGACCATCCATGAGGATGGGCAGTAAGTCTTCGATGTTGTTTTCGACAGCGGAATTGGACAGGCCGTCGGAGACATAGACCTGGATCTGCGGGTGTTTCTCACAGTGCTGCTGCAGGAAGGCTTTCGCCTCATCGCTCAGCTGCCGGCCCAGGTCCGGGCGGGTCAGGTGGGTGTCGATGTCCTCACACTTCGACTGGATGAGCGGCAGGTCCATCCGCTCGAGGAGTCCCTCGTCGACGGGTTTCAGCACGGCGTCCTTCGCCATGGCGTGGTCGGCGCGGAGAGAAAGCATCGCCTTCGTTGTGAGGCGCTCGCCGTCCCGGCCGATGCCGACTCTCGCGGTCGTGGACCGCTCCATCGCTCGCAGTGCCAGCGGGTTCTCCGGGTCTTCGAACTGGATAGTGTCCTTGTACTCCGCTTCCGTCAGGTCTTTGAGTGTGTCGGAAGCGAGTTCCCGTACGGAAGCTTCCGTGAAGACGGGCGTTCCGGTGCTGTGCTGGGGGACCGGCGCTTCGACCGGTACATCGCCCACCGGTTTGCCGGGGACGAAGTCCTCGGAAACACCCTGCTCTTTCAACGCAGCTAAAACTTGCGCGGTGATCTGTTCGATGAGCTGTTCTCGCGTCATACCAGCGGCCTCCCTTCCGTGAAGATGGTCGGGTCTCCGGTGCGGGCGGTGGGCTGTCCGTTTTCGAGGATGCCCATCTTTTCCATCCACTGCTCGAACTCTTTGATGGGGTGCAGCCCCAGGGTCTGACGGACCGCCAGGATGTCCTGGTACGAGTTCGTCTGGTAGTTGAGCATGATGTCGTCGCCCGAGGGGACGGAGATGATATAGGTACAGCCGGCGGCCGCGAGCAGGACCGCGAGGCTCTCGATGTCGTTCTGGTCGGCGTCCATGTGGTTCGTGTAGCAACAGTCACAGCCCATGGGGAGGCCGGAGAGCTTGCCCATGAAGTGGTCCTCGAGGCCGGCCCGCATGACCTGTTTCGAGTCGTAGAGGTACTCAGGGCCGATGAACCCGACGACCGTGTTGACCATGAAAGGTTTGAACTCCTTCGCGAAGCCGTAGCAGCGGGCTTCCATGGTCACCTGGTCCGCGCCGAAGTGGGCGTTGGAGGAGAGCTCGGAGCCCTGCCCCGTCTCAAAGTACATGACATTCTCGCCCTTCGCGGTGCCCTTTTCCCGGAGCAGCGCGATGGCTTCCCGGACCGTGGCGGCGGAGAACCCGAAGGCCTCGTTGCCCTTTTCGGAACCGGCGATGGACTGGAAGATCATATCGGTCTTCGCGCCCTGTTTGACCGCTTCGATCTGGTTCGTGATGTGCGCGAGCACACAGATCTGCGTCGGGATCTCGAACGTGTCCTTGACCTCGTTGAACAGGTCCAGGATGGCTTTGGTGTTCGCCACCGTGTCGTTGACCGGGTTCAGGCCGATGACCGCGTCGCCGCAGCCGTAAGACAGGCCCTCGTACAGAGACGCCCGGATGCCCTCGATGCCGTCCAGCGTGTGGTTCGGCTGGAGCCGGGAGGACAGGGTGCCCCGGAGGCCCATGGTGGTGTTGCAGGTAGTGTGGACACGGATCTTGTTCGCCGCGTACACGAGGTCCAGGTTCGACATGAGCTTCGCGACCGCGGCGACGGTCTCGGAGGTGAGGCCCTTTCGAAGCCACTCGATGTCCGCCTGCTGCGTCTTCTCCGAGAGGAGGAAGGCGCGCAGTTCGGCGATGGACCAGTTGTGGATGCGGGCATAGACCTGCTCGTCGATCGCGTCCTGGATGATACGGGTGACCTCGTCCTCCTCGTAGGGCACGACGGGGTTCTCGCGGATATCGGAAATGAGGAGGTCCGAGAGGACATCTTTGGCGGCGATGCGTTCACTGTCGGAACGGGCCGCGACGCCGGCCATCTCATCGCCGGACTTCTTCTCGTTGGCGCGGCCCAGGACTTCCTTGACCGAGTCGAACTGGTACACGGTGCCGCCGAGTTTGCTTTGCAGTCTCATGTCGGATCTCCTTTCTCAGTAGTTTTCTTCGTTCAGCTGAAGATGAGGGTCTTCACGACCACCGGCAGTGCCACGCCGTCCATGACGGGTTTGCCGATGTCGATATAGTCCCCGGAATTGATCTTGATGCAGTCGAGGCAGATGATGGGCTTCGTACCGATCGCGCTGCCCGCACTTGCCATTCTTCCCATGACCTGGCCGAGGGCTTTCGCGAGGTCGTTCTCGCAGATGATGATGAGCGGATGTGCCGGGCTCAGGACCTCCCGGTCCACGCGCAGCAGGGTCTCGGCGAGGTTCTTCAGTTCCGGGTACGTGGTCCGTTCTTTGCCGCGCACACAGAGGCCCACCTGCTCGACCTGCGCCTGGTCCATGTACCAGCGGAGTTCCTCCGCAAGGGTTCCGTGCTCCCCGCGGTACAGCGCCGTTTCCGCCTCTTCGGAGGGCAGGAACATGGGCAGGTTCTTGATGGGGAACAGGTCGTCGGAGTACGAGATGGTGCTGCCGGAGACTTCGGTCATGTACGTGCCGGCGCCGACGACCGTAGCCCTTATGGTCTCCTTCGGCTCGACGACTTCGAAGGCTCCGGGTCTGCTCTTCTGCGCCTCCACCTTCTCATGGAGGGCTTTGGCGATGCACGGCCCAAGGTCGTTGTAGGCCCGAAGGTCATGTTCCTGCTTGTAGTAACAGTCCGCCACACCGCCGGAGAAGGACACATACTGGATAGCGTCCGTGAGGCGGATGGGTTTACTGGTGTTCGTCGTGCTGACGCGGGTCAGGTCCGTATGGACCGGGGCAATGCTGTCGAGGATGGCGTCCGCCAGCAGGTTGCCGATGGTGCGGAGCGTCTCGTCCGAGACGGTCTCCCCTTCGGCCCAGTGGAGGCCCCGCAGGGCGCCGAGGTCGTTCAGCCGGGAACTGACGTAGGTCAGTCTCCCCTGCTCATCGTACTTCGCGATGCGCCCGCCGACATCGATACAGGTCTGGGCTTCCAGCGTGCCACAGTTGAAGACGGACACGTTCGTGGTGCCGCCCCCGATGTCGAGGTTCGCGGCCACACAGCCGTACTTTTTGGAAAAGGCTTCCGCGCCGGAGCCGCGGCCCGCCAGGATGGATTCGAGGTCCGGTCCCGCGGTGGCCACGACGAACTCGCCGGCAAGCGTGCTCAGTTTTTCGATGATGATCTGGGCGTTCTCCTTGAGGGAGCTCTCACCCGTGATGATGACGGCGCCGGTGTCCACGTCGTCCGGTCGGATGCCTGCAGCCCGGTACTCGTTCTCGACGATCTGCCGGATGGCTTCGCCGTCGAGCAGGTCCCGGTCCTGCTGAGGGGTCAGGTACAGGGGACTGCGGTAGATGATGTCCTTCGCCGTGATGCTCACTTCGGGCACCCGGTAAGACGCGGCCGTGTTGGAGATGCCGAGCTTAGAGACGATCATGCTCGTCGTCGTGGTCCCGATGTCGATGCCCACGCTGAGGATGTCCTTCTTCACGTGCTCACCTCACCTCCAGCATGCGCATGCTCAACTGCCGTCAGGGCATAGCATGCCCTTTGTTAAATCAGAATACTTCATGCTCATCATACTTCAGCATGAGCATGCTTGTCAACAAAAATCGAGCACGGCCCCGAACTGGGACCGTGCTCAAGCACTGATTGATGATGAAATTGTTGGAAAGTTGAGCATGCTCAGCCGAAATTCGACTCAGCAAGCCGTGCTCATCCGCATCACTGCGCGGTTTTGCAGGATCAGATCTTTCCTTTGGCGAGCATTCCGCCGACCAGAGCTTTGATGAAGCCCTGCTTCTGCGGCTTGTAGTCCTTGCCGCCGAGGATGGTCTTCACGACCTTGACCGAACCGATCTCCTTCTTCGGGATGCTGTAGAGATCCTTGTCGAGGATGACCATGTCCGCGATCTTGCCGACTTCGAGGCTGCCGCGCTCCTTCTCGTCGAAGGTGGTGTAGTAGCCGTTGTAGGTGCACATCCGGAGAGACTCCTGAACGGTCAGGGACTGTTCGGGGCAGCTCGGGTTGTTGACCGCATGGTCGATCCAGGCGATGGGCGTCGGGTCGGTGCAGGGCGCGTCGGAACCGGCGGAGATGAGGATGCCGGCATCCCAGAGCTTCCGCATGGGGTTCAGCTCGTTGGCGCGGTCGCCGAGGATCTGCTGCAGGTATTCGTCCGGCTCCTGTTTCCAGCCGATGAACGCGGTCTGCATGGGCATGAGGATATTGTAGTCCTTGCAGATCTGGATGCCTTCGTCGGTCGGGAAGCAGTCATGGATGATGCCGTGACGGTGGTCCGCACGGGGATAGTCATCGAGAGCGGCCTTCAGGCAGCGGGTGGCCTGGTCGAAGGCTCGGTCGCCGATGGCGTGCATCTCGATCTGCATGCCGGCACGGTTCGCGGCCTTGCAGAAGTCCGTGACCTTCTTATCGGAATAGTAGAGGACACCATAGTCGTCCTTCGTACCTTCATAGGGCTCGTTGAGGGCGGCATCGGCAGAACCGAAGCAGCCGTCCAGTGCGCATTCGAAGCAGCCGCCGATGCGGTCGAAGCCGCGTTTCTGCGCCACTTTGACGTTCATGGACTGGGAGAAGACACGGAGCTGGAAGCCGCGCTGCAGCGAGCGGCCGAACCATTTCTCCAGGTTGATGTCGAGGTTCAGCGGGAAGCCGACGCCGGAGACCGTGTGGATCATGCCGATGCCGTTGGCCGCCTCATGGTCGACTGCCTTCTGCATGTTCTTGATGAGCTGCGGGATGGCAACGCCGTTGGTGATGTAGGAGGACACGACGAAGAACGCTTCCTGGTTCATCTCGCCGGTGTCGGGGTGGTAGCCTCTCTCCTTCTTGAGGTCCTTGTCCAGTTCCTCGAGGAGCTTCGAGTTGACGACCGCCGCGTGGCCGTCGTACTTGACGACACACATGGGCTTGTCCGGGCAGACTTCGTCGAGCTGCTCCCGGGACAGGAGCACGCCTTCTTTGACACTGTAGGGCGATGCACCGAAAGCGATGATCATCTTGCTCTTCTTGTTCTTCTTCACGTACTCGCGGGCCCACTCCATGATCTGCTCGTTGGACTCCGCCTCCATGACGTTGAGGCCGGCGTTGAACGTCGCGAAGCTCGCGAAATGCTGATGCGAGTCGACGAAAGCCGGGACCAGGCAGCCGTCGCCCAGTTTGACTTTCTTCGCTTTTTTATACTTGTCCGGCAGTACATCGCCGACGAAGAGGATCTTGCCGCCGTCTTCGACGAGGTACTTGGCCACGCGGTCGTTGCGATCGACCGTCAGAATGGTACCTTCATATACTTTCATGAGTTTCTCCTTTCTGTTTGGAGACGCGCTGCGCGCCAATTGTCTACAGTCCTATTCTAAGCCTTTGGTCCGCGCCGGGTCAATTCTTCTCGAGCAGAAGAGCGCATTTTTATTCAGTTAATTTTTTCCTCCGCATGGTATAGTAAGGATGAAAGCGAAAGAAAAAAGAAACCCAGTCCGCACTATAAGCCTATTGACTCGATGGGTTTTAGGATTTATAGTAAGTTCAACTCACAGCAAAAGGAGGAAGCCCCATGAAAGTTGTCATCGTCGGTGGCGTGGCCGGCGGCGCCGGTTGTGCTGCCAGACTGCGCAGACTCGATGAAACCGCGGAGATCGTCATACTCGAACGAGGCGACTACATCTCCTATGCCAACTGCGGCCTGCCGTACCACGTCGGCAATGTCATCCGCTCCCGCGACTCCCTGCTTGTCACCCCGGCGCAGCAGATGAGAGACCGGTTCCGTGTGGATGTCCGGACCCACAACGAGGTCACGGCGATCGACCGCGTGAACAAAACGGTCCTCGTCCACAACAGTGACACGGACGAAGACTACAACGAAACTTACGACAAACTGGTCCTCGCGACCGGTTCCTCTCCCCTGCGGCCGCCCATCCCGGGCATCGACTCGCCCCGCATCCACACCCTCTGGACCGTTGCGGACACAGACCTGTTCCGCTCCATGGTCTATGAGCAGAAGATCAAAACGGCCTCGTGGTCGGCGGCGGGTTCATCGGCCTCGAGATGGCGGAGAACCTGAAAGAAGCCGGCGTCGACGTCACCATCCTCGAAGCGGCAGACCAGGTCATGGCGCCCCTCGACTTCGAGATGGCGCAGATGCTTCACGGTGAGATCCGTGACAAGGGCATCCGCCTCGAGCTGGGCGACCCGGTCGCCTCCTTCGAAGACAAGGGCGATACCGTCGTCACGACCCTGAAGAGCGGCACCTCCGTCGAAGCAGAACTCGTCGTTCTGTCGATCGGCGTTCGCCCGAACAGCGGCATCGCGAAGGACGCAGGTCTGCCCCTCAACCAGCGGGGCGGCATCATCGTCGACGACTACATGCAGACTGAGGACCCGAACATCTTCGCCGTGGGCGATGTGGTCGAAGTACTCGACGCCAACACCGGCGGACGGACCATGGTCCCGCTGGCGGGCCCCGCCAACAAGCAGGGCCGCATCGTGGCGGACAACATCGCCGCCACCGCGAAGGGTGAAAAGCCCCACATCCTGTATGCCGGAACGCAGGGCAGTTCCGTCGTCAAGGTCTTTGACTACACTGCCGCGTCCACCGGCCGGAACGAGAAGCAGCTCATCGCCGCAGGACTCACGAAAGGAAACGACTACGAAGTCGTCTATGTCACCCAGAACCACCACGCGGGCTACTACCCCGGCGCGCTGCCGATGGTCATCAAGCTGATCGTCGAGAAGGCGGCACCGAGGGAAAGCCACATTCTCGGCGCGCAGATCGTCGGCTATGAAGGTGTCGACAAGCGGATCGACACCCTGGGTGTTTCGCTCAGACTGGGCGCCACGGTCGATGACCTCACCGACCTCGAACTCGCCTACGCTCCGCCTTACTCCTCCGCAAAAGACCCCGTCAACATGGCCGGTTTCGCGGCGCAGAACGCGCTCGAAGGCCTTGTGACGTTCGCGGACTGGAACTTCGACGAAACGACCCCCGACGCGGTCATCCTGGACATCCGGGAAGACGCGGAGCGGATGGTCTCGAAGCTTCCGAATGCCGTCGAGATCCCCCTCGGAGAACTTCGCGACCGGATGGACGAGCTCGACAAAGACAAGACCTACGTGGTCTTCTGCGGCATCGGTGTCCGCGCGTACAACGCGACTCGGACCCTCGCGAACCACGGCTTTAAGAACGTCCTCGTCTACCCCGGCGGTACCCGCCTCTACCACGCAACTCATAAAAAGCCGGTCCCGGTCATCCAGCTTCCGACGCTGGAGCAGCCCATCGCCAACAAGGAGGAATTCACCATGCCTGCGGACGTCAGAAAGATCTCGCTCGACTGCATCGGCCTGCAGTGCCCGGGTCCGATCGTCAAGGTCTATGAAACCATCAACACCATGAACGACGGCGACACCCTTGAAGTGTCTGCCTCCGACCCCGGCTTTGTCCGCGACATCGGCGCCTGGTGCCAGACCACCGGCAACACACTCATCTCCGCCGGCAAGGAAGGGACCGAGTACAAAGCCGTCCTGATGAAAGGCCTCACCGGAGGGGCTGCCGCCGCCGAGACAGGCACTGCGGTCGTCCCCGGCCGCACCGACAGTGAAAAGACCATCGTCGTCTTCTCCGGCGATATGGACAAGGTCATGGCCGCGTTCATCATCGCGAACGGCGCCGCCGCCATGGGCAAGAAAGTCACGATGTTCTTCACGTTCTGGGGCCTTGCGGCACTCCGGAAACGTCCCGCTCCGAAAGTTGCCAAAGGGCTCATTGAGCACGCGTTTGGCATCATGCTTCCGAAGGGCGTTGCCCACATGGGCATCTCCAAGTGGAACATGGGCGGCATGGGCGGCGCCATGATGCGCTGGGTCATGAAACAGAAGAACGTCGACACGCTGCAGGACCTCATGGACACCGCCATGAAGAACGGTGTCACCATCCAGGCCTGCTCCATGAGCATGGACGTCATGGGCATCAAGGAAGAGGAGCTCATCGACGGCATCGAGATCGTCGGTGTCGGCACCTACCTTGGCGCCGCGGAGACCGCGAACCACAACCTGTTCATCTGACGGGTCCACAATGCCACTGCTCCCCTGAGCGCTGGATAAAACATCCAAACATGACAGAAAGACCACCGCTTCCAAACGGTGGTCTTTTTCTGCGTTTTGTTCTATTGCGTTTTTCTTTCACTGGAATGCTGTTACTTCAGCAGAGCATCGTACTTTTTCTGCCACTTGCGGACTTTGCGGGCATTGTACTTCTTCGGCATGCGCAGGGCGATGAGCAGACCGTGGCCCGCGGTGCCGAGGGCACCGAACAGACCCGGGATGAGTCCGTCGACGGCCGTGATGAGTTTGATGCGGCGGACAATGTCGGCCGGCGTGATCTTATAGTTCTGGGACTCGCCGCTCGAGTCGGTGGACAGGAGCTTCATGTCCTCGTTGGTGACCGCACCGCAGCCGAGGAAGTAGTTGACCGTCTCCGGCGTCTGGGTGAGCACCCAGCGTTTGGCGAGGTCGATGGCGTAGTAGATGTTGCCAAGTTCCTTGAAGTATGCGACCTGGTAAGGCCACAGTTCCTTCGCCTTCAGGACACCCTTCGTGTCCCCTGCGTCGATGACGGCCTTTGCCAGCATATTGCCGGCCTTCATGGCAGCTTCGATGCCGGAGCCGAGGAACGGCATGGTCATGTAAGCGCTGTTGCCGACGGCGGCGTAACCGTCCGCCACCATGACAGACAGCGTGCAGCGGACACCGAGTTCGACCCAGCGGTCGACGATCTTTTTGTCCGACAGCACTTCGTTGCGCTCTCTGAGGTCTTTGAGCGCCTCTTTCTGCTGCTCCTTCGTCTGGCCGCCGAACGTGCCGATGAGCACGTCGACTTCGTCCCGCTCATTGAGGTTGCACCAGGAGATGCCGCAGCGGTCCATGTGGAAGAGGGTCAGGACGCTCTCCGGGTCCGGCGTGGCGGAGCCGGGAACTCTCTCGAAGAAGCCGCGGTAGACGTCGAAGACTTCGCTGTCCTTCGGCTGTGCCTGAATGTGGAACTTCTTCGGCACCTGGGCACGGAAAGGCGAGCGCAGACCGGACGCGTCGATGACGAGGTCCGCTTCATACTTCTTCCCCTTCGAGGTCTTCGCGCCGACGACCTGGTTCTTCTTCACGATCAGCTCTTTGACCTTGACGCCGAACTTCACGTCCGCGCCAGCCTCCCTTGCGAGCTTCGTCAGGTGTTTCGTGAGACCGCGGCGGGACACGGAGATCTCCTCCATGGGTGGCAGCGGTGGCACGATGAGGTTGCTCTGGTTGTCCGGGGACCAGAAGATCCATTTGCTCTTCTGGGTGTAGTCCTCCCGGGGCGGTTCGAGGATGTCCACGAGGTCGAAGATGTCGTGGCGGATGTCATCGTACCAGGGGTACCCGGCCTCCGCTTCCTTCGCGGCTTCGAGCACCGTGACATCGTACCCGGCTTCCGCCAGTTTGATGGCGGCCACCATGCCGCCCTGTCCCGCTCCGAGGACGAGGATCTTTTTCTTCATAGCTTTTCTCCTTTCGGGGCCGTACATCGCCCCCGCTTTGTCCGTACATTACTCTTTCATTATAAGCCCCCGCCCGCTCCGGCACAACCGGAAAGAGCCCCTCCGGACGGAGGAGCTCTGAAGTGTTTTGGCGATGTACTGTCGTCAGTCGAGGGCGGCGAGCATGGCGAAGTAATCGTTGTAGTAGTCGCGGATGTATTCGGGCTTGAAGAAGCCTTCGATTCCGAGGCCGACGCAGCCGCCGTGGTCGCGGCGCAGGACCGGCATGACGTTCCAGAGGCCTTTCTTCGCAGTGTCCTTCTTCGGGTCGAAGTCCTGCCATTCCTCATCGAGCGGGTGGCGCGCGGAGTTCGCGCAGGACGCGCCGTCGGAGGCCCTCCACCACTCATCGATGTCGATGTCGAGACTCGGGTCGTGCCTGCAGTGTCCGATGAACCAGCCGGTGTACCAGAACAACGGGAACGAATACCGTTCCTGCTTGTACATGCCGTTCTTCTTGCGTTTGGAAGAGTCGGTCGGGATGGAGAAGTAATAGACGTCCGGGTTCGTCTCGAGGAATTCATTGAGTTCCTTCGCGCCCTTCAGCGTGAGGTCGTAGTAGACGTCGTCGCAGGCGCTCCACAGTTTGCGCATGCGGCCGATGCGGAGCATGTTGAACGGGTTCGCTTTGCCGTCGCGGTCGGACGTCAGCTTCCACTGCATGAGCTGCATGTCGTAGAGTTTCCGGAACGGGGTGTTGCCGAGGATGGCGCCGAACCCGTAGAAGGTGAGCGCTGCCAGCATCGGACGCTGGATGCCGATGGCGTCGATGACAACGGTGCCCTCATGAGGCCCCGCGATGGTCGTGACGGTCTTCAGCAGATCGCCGTGACCGCCTTCGAACAGCGGAGACAGTTCACCGGCAGGTGTGGCTGCCCGCTCCTCTTCGGAGCCGAACGCCAGCAGATGCGCGAACATGCGGACCGTGGCGCCGCCGAAGCTGTGGCCGAGGATGTGGAGGCGCTGGATGCCGCCGTCCTCGGCCGGTTTGCCCCAGTTCGGGAACTTGGCTTCGGTATAGACCTTGCCGAACCGCTCGTGGCCGTACTTCTTCGAATGCGCCACACCGTAGTCGACCTGTGTGCCGGTGATGGACGCGTAGACTTCACAGGCGCGGTCCCAGGCAGAGCCAAGGCCGCTGAAACTCAGAGCATGCGCTTCATAGCCCTCTTTGGCGAGCGCTTTCGTGAAGCTCCCGACGGTGCCGCCGAAATAGGGCAACAGGTCATAGATCTTCTCATCCTCGCCGAAGCCGAGCATGCCGGCACAGAACGCGTAAGCATCTTTGCGGATTCCGTTGTTAGACATCGTCATCTTCCTTTCATTTTCTTCTCAGTCGATCGTTGGTTTTATTTCAGGCCCAGAAGCAGGTCGATATACTTCCGGTATCTTTTTCTGTATTTCCGGCGGAACAGGAATGCCTGCGGGGACAGTCCGACGACGTCCATATGGTCGCCCTGGTAGACCGGCATGACGTTCCAGATGCCCTTCTTCAGGTCATCTTTGGCGTCTTTGTAGTCCACCCAGTCCTCGTCGGAGGGGTGCAGCGCGGAGTTCGTGCAGGAGGCGCCGTCCGAGACTCTCCACCACTCGTCGATGTCGATGTCGAGGCTCGGGTCGTGCGTGCAGGTGCCGATGGCTTTGCCGGTGATGAAGAACGGCGGGAAGGTGTTCCACTTCATTCGGTAGGTGCCGTCCTTTTTCCGTTTGGAATTGTCTGTGGAGATGGAGAAGTAATAAGAGTTCGGACTGGTCTCGACGAACTCGTTGATCTCCTTCGCACCTTTCAGCGTCAGGTCATAGAAGACGTCGTCTCCGGACTTCCACAGCTTGAAAACTTTCCCGATGCGGAGCATCCTCGTCGGGTGGAGCAGCTTGTCCCGGTCAGACGTCATCTTCCACTGGATCAGCTGCATATCGTAGATCCTCCGGAACGGCGTGTTGCCGAGGAGGTTGCCGAAGCCATAGTAGCAGATGAACCGGCCGACAGGCAGGATGACGGGCCGGAGCGCGTCGATGACGACGGTGCCGTCATGGGGGCCGGCGATGGTGGTGACTGATTTCACAAGGTCGCCGTGTCCGCCGGCGAACAACGGAGACAGATCGTCCGGGTCAGTGACCGCGCGCTCTTCCGCGGAGCCGAACTCCATGAGGTGCGCGAACATACGGACCGTGGCGCCGCCGAAGCTGTGGCCGAGGATGTGGAGGCGCTGGATCTCGCCGTCGTCGGCGACTTTGCCCCAGTTCGGGAGCTTGGCCTCGGTATAGACTTTTCCGTACCGGTCATGACCGTACTTCTTTGAATGGGCTTTGCCGTAGTCGACCCGGGTACCGGTCAGGGACGCGTAGACTTCACAGGCGCGGTCCCAGGCGGAGCCCAGGGAACTGAAGCTCGGAGCGCAGGCCTCATAGCCCTGCTTTTTGAGCCGTTTTGGGATGCTGCCGGCGGCACCGCCGAAATAGGGCATCACCTTGTTGACCAGCTCGTCTTCGCCAAAGCCGAGCATGCCGTGGCAGAACGCGAATGCGTCGCTGCGGACTTCGTTTTTCTTTTTAGACATTTCGCCCTTCCTTTCCTTTATCATTATTCCGTATTTGAGTAACTTGACCGTACAAATGCATTCTTAAAGAATTCTGAAAAGTTTACATTTATGGAAAGGGTGCTTGTTTTCTGTACAAAGTCCGAAAAGCAAAGAGCAGCCCGACGGGAGCCGGGCTGCGCGAGCGATCGTTTGTGGATCAGTCAAGAGACAGCAGCATGTTGAAGTACTTCTTGTAGTAGCTTCTGTACTTGAAGGGATTGAAAACGGCGCCGACACCGAGGCCGACAACGTCCATGTGGTCGCCCTGCCAGACGGGCATGGCGTTCCAGACACCCTTCTTCAGGTCGTTCTTGACGTCTTCGTAATAGGCGTGCGGCTCGTCCAGCGGGAAGAGCGCCGAGATGGTGTTGGAGCAGCCGTCGGAGGCCTTCCACTCTTCCGCGAGAGGCTGGCCGAGGGTGCGGTCGTAGTCGTAGACACCCATCATGTCACCGGTGATGATGAACGGCGGGAAGGAGGTCCATTTCATCCGGTAGTTCCCGTTCTTCTTCCGCTTGGAAGCGTCGGTGGAGATGGAGAATTGGTACGCGTCCGGGTTGGACTCGAGGAACTCATTGAGGTCCTTGGCTCCGGCGAGGCAGAGGTCCCAGAAACAGTCATCGTGGGACTTCCAGAACTTGCGGACTCTGCCGAGGTGGCCGATGTACAGCGGATGCGCTCTCTTGTCACGGTCGGACGTGATCTTCCACTGGGTCAGCTGCATGTCGTAAATCTTGCGGAACGGGGTGTTGCCCATGACGTTCGCGAGACCGACGAAGGAGATGACCTTCAGGGTCGGGACCAGGATGCCGATGGCGTCGATGACGGTGGTGCCCTCGAAGGGACCTGCGATGGCGGTGACCGACTTCAGCCAATCGCCTTTGCCGCCGGCAAACAGCGGAGAGAGTTCGTCGGGCGGAGTGACCGCGCGCTCTTCTTCCGAACCGTACGCCATGAGGTGGGACAGCATACGGACCGTCGCGCCGCCGAAGGAATGGCCGAGGAGGTGGATGCGCTGGATCTCGCCGTCATCCGCGATCTTGCCCCAGTTCGGGAGCTTGGCCTCGGTGTAGACCTTGCCGAAACGGGCGTGGCCGTATTTCTTCGAATGGGCAATGCCGTAGTCGACCTGCGTGCCGGTCAGAGACGCGTAGACTTCACAGGCGCGGTCCCAGGCGCTGCCGATGGAGCTGAAGCTGGGTGCGGTAGCTTCGTAGCCCTGCTTCTGCAGCCGTTTTACGAAACTGCCGGAGAAGCCGCCCCAGTAAGGCATAAACTTGTTGACGAGTTCGTCCTCACCGAAGCCCAGCATGCCGTGGCAGAATACGAAGGCGTCGCTGCGTACCTGATTCTTTTTCTTGAACATAGCCTTTTCTCCCTTTCATTCTGTTTTGTCGCATACTGACAGTTGTCAGTTTCATTATAGCGAAACTCTCCACGTTTTCCAATATTCGACCAGTAAACTATACGTTATCTTTTTCACGAATCTGTAAATCGCTTCTTTTCGCATGGTTATTGGACGTTCCACGGCAGAAGCGTTCTTCTACAGCTGTAAAACTCGTGCTACAATGGAACAGGTAATTAGTTCGGACAACTTGCGAGAGTTAGAACAATGAAAAAGGAGTGTTTACCCAATGAGCTACAAGAACAAGTACCCCTTCGTATTCATCGGCGGCATGCTGAGCTGGGGTGAAGAGAACATCATGTACAAGGGCTGGCCCTACTGGGGCATGGTCGCCGGCAACCTGTGCCGCCAGCTGCGTGAGACAGACATCGAGGCGTACGGCGTCCAGGTCGGTCCCGCAAACAGCGCCTGGGACAGAGCCTGCAACCTCTACGCCATGCTGACCGGCACGACCGTCGACTACGGTGTCGCCCACTCCAAGGCGCACAAGCACGACCGGTACGGCCGCACCTATGAAAAGCCCCTCTTCGAAGGCTGGGGCAAACCCACGACCGACGGCGGCATCAAAAAAGTCCACCTGCTGGGCCACAGCTTCGGCGGCGCCACCATGCGTATGCTGGCAGAGCTCCTGACCAATGGTTCCGAAGAGGAGCGGAAGGCAACGAAAGACGGCAGCTTATCGCCCCTGTTCGAGGGCGGCCACGGCGACATGATCGCCACCATCACGGCCATCTCGGCACCCCACGACGGCACCACGTTCGTCCATGCCTTCGAGCCCATGATGAAAGTCCTGACCGCCGGCGTCCTCGCCATGTTCGCGGTCCTCGGCAACACGCCGGCCAACAAGTTCTACGACAACTACATGGAGCAGTACCACCTGACGGTCCCGGCCGGCCAGACGAACTATAAAAACATTCTGGATCCGCGGCAGCTCCTGCGCATCCGCAACATCATCAAGACGGGAGACCACGTGTTCCACGACCTGCGGATCGATGAGGCTTCCAAGATCAATGACTTCATCCACTGCAGCCCGGACATCTACTATTTCTCGGTCTCCGGCAACGGCACGAAACCCGCGAAGGACAACCCGGAGAACCAGGTCCGTGCACCTATCATGATCTTTGCGTTCATCCCCTTCGCGAAAGTCATGGGCAAGTTCCCGGCCCAGAAGATCGGCGACTACTATGTCGACGCCTCCTGGCACGCGAACGACGGCCTCGTCCCGACGGAGTCCGGCCGTTACCCGCACAAGGAGCCCCACGTCATGTATGAAGACGTGAAGGGCCAGCCCCTGAAGAAAGGCGTCTGGCATGTCCTGCCCGACTACATCGCCGACCACGGCACTGTCATCGGCGGCTCCCTCGCCTACATCGGCCCCGGCAAACCGGACATCTACCGTACCTACTGGCGCAACCACCTCGACATGCTCATGGGCCTCGAGGACTGAGGTCAGGCATTCGTGAGAACTGCAAACTGAACTGAGAAATGCTTTGGTAAATCGCCAAAGAGAATACCGCCGGCTCTTTCGAGTCGGCGGTTTTGTTGTGTTTTGTCGTATTGTTGATGTTTCGTTTGAGGGCTCGGCCTGCTTACAGAAGGCCGAGGAGGATGGCGATGATGAGGACCAGCAGGGCAACGGCAAGCCAGAACCACCACTGCTGATAGAACGCCTTTTTCCGGTGGGATGAGACCCACTGGCGCTGACGGTTCGGCGCTTCATACTCGAGTTCGTTAAAGGAAAGGACATTCGAAGCATGTGTCAGGGGTACTTGCTGTGCCTGGGGTGCTTGCTCGTCCGGCGCGGCCTGCACGGTTGCCTGGGAAGAACTCTCTTTTTCAGCCGAAACACATACTGCTTTGACCGTTTTTACTTTTTTCGGATTCTGTTCCGGCATCGTGATCACCTCCGCGCCGTCTTTTCTTGCGCTATTGTATCACAAATCCCGCCTCGAAACTTAGACATATGTTAAAAGTATGTCTTTGATTTCAAGACAAATTCAAAAACTCTGGTCCCCAGGACACAGAAAAACCGCCGGCTCTTTCGAGTCGGCGGTTTTGAGGTTCTTTAAGAAGTTGCCCGGAGGACGCGGATGCCTCCGGGCCATCATCTGCCCTCTTCATTTGTCCCTTTTTTGTCTCTTTGCCTGGCCTGCTTGCCGTTCATGGCAAAAAAGCGTCATCATAACGACCGTTCGTCGGCCGAAATCGACCACTCATTCGCGACAACCCGCACACAGCCTCTTTTTGTGGTATAGAAAACATGCAAGCCTGCTACTGAAATCAAAGGCATTCTGGCATTTATCAGAATACCTTTGACAAATCTGCCTCATCATTTATGGTTTTCTCAATAATGTCAAAGGCGATTGGATTCTTCCTCCAATGCCTTTGACATTTTCAGGGCGTGAACCGAGAGTCTCACTCAAATTGTCATAGGCAAATGCGCTTTTTAGAGCATGCCTATGACAATTTTGGAAAACCACCTGGGCGAACTCATCTAAACGTCAAAGGCATTTTACCGATATCAAAAATGCCTTTGATTAAATCGCCACAAAAGCATTTATGGCTCTTAAAAAGTCAAAGGCATACTGGCAGTTCCCTTTCTGCCTTTGATTTCTGGGCAAGCTCAAGCAAAACTCATTAAAAGGAGAACGTTTCATGAAGAATCCAAACTATCTACAACGAAAGTCCTACCTCCTGAGACTCATGAAAGAGAAAAAGAAAAGTCTGGTGAAAGCGCCGGAAGGCAGCCTGATTGTTACGGACGCGCGGGGGAAAGCCAGATTCTACTGGGTCATGCCCGGCGAACGGGGAATTGGCACATACCTTGGCAAGAAAGACCTTGGGAAGGTCAGGGAGCTGGCGCAGAAGAGCTATGACCAGAAGGTGCTGCGGGTGGCGGAGCAGGAGCTCAAGGCCTGGAACATGCTGGCGAAGTTTTTCCCGAGCATGACAGTGGAAGAGGTGTACCGCACGCTGTCGCCGGTGCGGCAGAAGTTCGTGACGCCGGTCATCCCAACGGACGAGGAGTTCCAGGAGCAGTGGGAAGCGGTCACGTATGAGCCGGGCAGGTTCATGGATGGTGCCGCTGTGTTCATGACGGACCGCGGGGAACGGGTGCGGTCGAAGTCGGAGCAGTTGATCGCCAACCTGCTTTACCGGCTGGGGATCCCGTACCGGTACGAGTACCCGCTCGAGGTGATGGTAAACGGCAGCAAGCGTATCTGGCGGCCAGACTTCACGATCCTCGACGTCAGGAACCGTCGGGAGCTCTACCTCGAGCACTTCGGCCTGCTGGATGACCTGAGCGACCGGGACAACTACGCGAGGATCGCCTTTCGGAAGATGAAGGTCTACGAGGAGAACGGCCACTTCGATGGCGGCGATATGATCTTCAGTTTCGAAACCAGCAAGGCCCCGTTGGACATCACGTATGTTGAGCGGAAAGTGCGCCGCGCGCTGGGCATGCCCCTCCCTTCCGCCAGCTTGTGACCCGGGGTGGCGATTTACGGACCAAACAAAAAACCGCCGGCTCTTTCGAGTCGGCGTTTTTTCTTGCTCACAGAATGAAGTGGGGCCACTGGTGCTCTTCCTGTTTCGGCTCGGTCTTTCCTCACCGGATGAAGTGCGTCCACTCGTGCTCTTCGGTCTTCGGCAGTCCGATCTGCTCTTTCCCGAGGGCGATGGACTTCATGAGGAAACTCATGTTCCGGGCAAGCACCCGCAGGGTCTGCAGGCCTTCCGCATCCTGGGCAGCCTCGCCCTTTTCGCGGCCGAACACGTTGTTCCAGTACTGGCTGCCGGCAACCACCATGTTGGAGATGGTGAAGTACTTGTTCAGTTCATCGAAGGTGGCAGAGGTGCCGCCACGGCGGGCGACTGCCACACCGGCGCCGACCTTGAAGCTCTTGTCGATGGGCGCGCTGTAGAAGAGACGGTCGAGGACCGCGATGGTCGTCGCGTTGGCGGACGCGTAGTAGACGGGCGTTGCCACGACGAGGCCGGCGGCCTCTTCGAGCTTGGGTGCGATCTCGTTGACGACGTCATCGAACACACACTTGCCGAGTTCGGCACACTTGCCGCAGGCGATGCAGCCGCGGACGGCCTGGTTGCCGATGCGGACGACTTCCGCCTCGATGCCTTCTTCTTCAAACACCTTGACCATCTCGTCGACGGCAAGGGTGGTGTTACCGTTCATACGGGGTGAACCGTTCAAAATCAAAACTTTCATATTATGCCTCCTGTTTCTCGTTCTGCTGGACGCGAATCATGCTCGCGACGACCTCTTCCGGGAGTCCCACCTCCACGGCGATGCGTTCCAGCGACTGCCCGCCTTCATACCAGGCGAGGATCTGCTCCATGCGCTGTTTCAGGTACTCGGCGGCTTCCGCCTTGACCTTTTCGAACAGTTCGGTGCCTTCCTTCGTCTGCTCGCGCATCTCCTCTTCGGAGAGTTCCTCCGGCAGGTCCACGGTCAGCGGCAGGTCGAAGAAGGCAGGTGCGTCGTAGACGTTCCAGTCTTCCCGCTCGTCCGGCCAGCCCTGCAGCGCGTTGATGCCGAGCAGCGGGCCCTGCTCGAGGTACTGCTCCTTCGTGCGGAGCTTCTCGAACCGGTCGACCTCTCCCAGCAGGAACGGGATGTACGTCGGCGTTCCCCGCATGCCGAGGATGAGGCAGAACTGGCTCTGCAGGAACTCGGAGCGGACTTCGTCATAGTGCTCCATGATCCACGGGCACGGATTCTTCTTGCACACGAGGAAGAACATGGTCACGCAGTCTTCGAACGCGTCGAGCTGTGTGGTCAGGGCGCGGTGCTGCATGAGCGGCAGGACGTCCTTTTCGAAGGCCAGGGCCCGGCGTAAAATGCGGGCGCGCAGCAGGCCGGACACGGGCTTGCGCATCCAGCGGACCAGCTGCTCGGCGTCGGTGCAGACGCGGACTTCTTCCGCGAGCGCCGCTTCCTCCGCGGACAGTTCGAGGTCCGGCATCTTCTCCTCCGGGAAGAGGATGAGGTCCGAGACCGCCATGTCCACGAGGACGCCGGCCGCGGTGCCGTCGACAACTTTGTGCTCGTCATAATACCCTTTCGGGATGAGGTCATTTGCTTTGGACATCGGGGTTCCTCCTGTGTGGGCGATTTACGGAACGTATTATAACACAAAACACGGAGACAGAATAGATAAAGTGTTTCATTGACGAACTCCAACTCTCCGAGTACAATATATGGTGGTAATAAGGAAAGGAGATCATTCTCATGAAACGGTTCCTGGTTATTCTGCTCGTTTCCCTCATGTCCCTCAGCGTGCTCGCAGGCTGCGACCGCCCGGTCAACAAGGAAGTCAATGACGGAAAAGAACAGCTCACCACAACAGCCGCCTCCGCCAAACCCACGACGACGACTGAAAAGAAGACCACCAAGGCATCTGCCACGAACAAGATCTTCAGCACCCCGTCCACGCAAGACCTCGTGAAGGGGTACTTCAACGTCATCGGGACCATCCCGAAGGGCACCGCCGGTGCTTCCCTGAAGCTTGCCGAAGCCGCCACGGAAGTGTTCGCGTTCGCGCAGGACTACAACCTCGCCGGTTGCGACATCTCCGCGCTCCGGGACAACATGCTGAACGCCTGGCAGAAAGTCCTCGATGAAGAGGAACGCGCCAACTTCGACGAGAACTTCATGGATGTCGTCACCTTCATGGACTCCGCGAAGGCTGACCCCGCCGCGGTCGCCGCACAGCTCGAGGATGCCGGCGTCAAAGACGAGTTCGAGAAGCTCGCCGCCAAGGCCGGTGCCTGGGACAACTGGGACACCCTCAAGTCCAATACGCTGACCATGGGCAACTCGGAGGAGTAAATCGCCAACACAACTGCAAAGACCGCCGACTCAAACGAGCCGGCGGTTTTCTTTTTGGCGATTTACCGCTTTCCTTTGACAAAACTTGTGCTATGATAAAAGTGTAAAGCGTTGCTTTCTTGTCACGTGTAACCCGGAAAAGCAACAGGATATGAAAAGGGAGGAAAATTGTATGAAAGTTTTACTGGCTGGTGCGTTCGGCAACCTCGGGTTCGAGATCCTGAAAGTGCTGGTCGACCGCGGCTATGACGTCGTGGCCGCCGACCTCAAGGAGAAAGAGAACAACGGGCTCGAAGGCAAGTACACCTTCAAGGCGATCAACGCCACCGACCCCGCGACCCTGAAGGGCATCTGCGACGGTGCCGATGTCGTCATCACGACCATGGGCCTGACCTCTGCGTCCACCGCAGTCACCGCATATGACATCGACTACCAGGGCAACCTGAACCTGCTGAATGAAGCCGTCGCCGCGAAGACGCCGAAGTTCGTCTACATCTCCGTCATCTCCTGCAAGGAGAAGGGCGCCGAAGAAGTCCCGATGCTCCACGCGAAGGCCATGTTCGAGGACGAGCTCGTGAAGAGCGGCATCCCCTATGTCATCCACCGTCCGACCGGCTACTTCTACGACATCGCCAAGGTCTTCAAGCCCTACGTCGAAAAGGGCGAGATGCAGCTCCTGAAGGGCTTCCACGACGTCAAAGCGAACGTCGTCGACTGCCCGGACTTCGCCGCGTTCATCGTCGACCATATGGGCGATGAAAACGCCATGTACGAAGTCGGCGGCAAAGAGACCTACAGCTACGAAGAAATGGCGAAGATGTGCTTCCGCGCTGCCGGAAAGCCCGTCATCATCAAAGACTCCCCCATCTGGATGTTCAGCATCCTCGCGAACCTTCCGAAGATCAAAAAGGAAGGCAAGCACGACATCATCATGTTCTCCAAATGGACCCTGTCCCACGACCTTGTCGGTAAGGACGTCACGGGCGATGCATCGTTCGCCGAATACCTGAAGGATTATTTCGGAGGTGACAAATAATGTTCCATCTCGACCCCGCTTATGTCGGTCATGCATGGCCGACATTCATGTGGACCGTTCTCATCGTCGCTGCCATCGGCTGCTGCATGGGCTTTGTGGAATTCGTCTGGTTCATGTCGGTCGGCTACGGCTTCGCCGTCATGTGCATCGGTCTCTTCCACCTCATCTTCGGCCTCATCAACGGCTCCCTGACCGTGGCCACCGGCATCCTGTCCGTACTGTTCATCATCTACGGCTGGCGACTTGGCGGCTACCTTCTGAGACGTGAGTTGAAGAACGCCAACTACAAGAAGACCCTGGAGTCCACCGGCGCCGCCAAACGGACGCCCGTGTTCGTGTCCGCCGTCATGTGGATCATCATGATGTTCCTCTACACGGCACAGACCTCCGCAGTCACCTACCGTGTCATCAACCAGAGCAAAGACAATGTCTGGGCCTGGATCGGCATCGTCATCATGGCGCTCGCCATCGTCGGCGAAGCCACCGCAGACCGTCAGAAATCCGCCGCGAAGAAAGAGAACCCGCACCGCTTCTGCGACACCGGTCTCTTCAAGATCGTCCGCTGCCCGAACTACTTCTCTGAGATCCTCTTCTGGATCGGCGTCGCGGTCTCCGGCATCGGCTCCGTCACCGGTAAACAGTGGATCGTCGTCCTCCTCGCGCTGGTCACCATCATCTACGTCATGTACAACTCGGCCCAGCGTCTGGAACTTCGCCAGGAGAAGAACTACGGCCTCGACCCCGAGTACCAGAAATACTCCGACACCGTGCCCATCCTCTTCCCCTTCACGAAGCAGTACCACACGATGAAGGTCTACAGAGACTGACGTTACAAGCCTTCAAAACCTCCGATCCTTCGGGACCGGGGGTTTTTTGCACCCTGTTCGGTCATCCGCTCATCCTCTTGTCTTCGGACGACCATACATGTATCTTTTTTATAAACATCCTAAGAAAGCATATATGTAGTTAACAAGTGTTCTTGCTCTACCCGGTTAACTCTTCTATAGTGGAATGGTAAGCAGCGGAAATAAAAATGTTCAACCGTTTATTGAGAAAGGAGAAACACCATGTTAGCCTGGAGCCTTATCGTAGAACCTCTTTTCGCGATCTTCGTCAAAGCCCCTATTGCTGCACTTGGCATTCTGTTCAGCCTGATTTTCTAAGCCTGACCCCAAGTTCCCAGCAACTGAAGAACTCTGATCACCTCGATCAAATACCTGCCTATTGAATCATGAAAAGCCTCCGACTCCAAAGTCGGGGGTTTTTCATATTCCCCACAAATCCGAATTTGTCGAGGTGTGTTCCCGGGGAAGGGGAAGCCAAAGAGCGTAGGAGAAAGCCACCTTCCCCTGTCCCCGG
>R21__coassemble_257_pt1 | contig 45265 bp, 46 predicted proteins | sample R21__metabat2_low_PE_053 | metagenome-assembled genome bin R21 | reverse complement strand
CGATCTCGAAGCGGAGAAGGCCCGCCTGACGAAGGAGCTGGAAAAAGCACAGAAAGACCTCGGGTTCTTTGAGAAGAAGCTCAACAATCCGGGCTTCGTCAACAATGCTCCGGCGGCCGTCGTGGAAAAAGACCGCGCCTCCGCCGACAAGATCAGAGACAAAATCAAACTGCTGGAAGAAAGCCTGCAGAATCTGGCTTAACGTCAAGACCGGGAAGGACGGCCTTCCCGGTCTTACTGTCTTTTAGGAGATGATCCTATGCTTTTTGAAAATAAGAAATCCGCCCTCATCATCGGCTGCGGCCGTCTCGGGGGACACATCGCCGAATACCTGGCCGAACAGGGCGTCCGGGTCACCATCATGGATGAGAACCCGGAGGCGTTCCGCCGCCTCTCCGAGTCCTTCGGAGGACTGCTGCTGCAGGGCAACGGCATGAACGAGGACCAGCTGGTCCGGGCCGACATCGAGCACGCCGACCTGTTCATCGCCGCCACCGGGCAGGACAGCCGCAACAACCTGCTCGCGCAGATCGCCTGCCGCATCTACCATGTGCCCCATGTGTTCGCGCGGTTCGACGACGCCAACATCGGAAAACTCGTGGAAGACCTGCCCATCCGGGCCATCTTCCCCTTCACCCTGTCCCTCTCGGAGTTCGAGAAGGACTACGACTTTCTGTTCGGAGAGGAGGACTGAGCATGCATATCGTCATCGCAGGCGGCTATGAGCAGACCGACTTCCTCATCGAGAACCTGAAGGAAAACGGCCACAAGCTCACCGTCATCAACAAGAACCGTGACTACTGCGAAAAGCTGTCCGCCCGCCACGGCCTGCCGGTCTACCACGGCGACCCCACCCGGTACTATGTACTGGAAGACGCCGAGATCGACGGCGCGGACGTCCTCGTTTCTCTGTCCGAGCACGACGAGAACAACCTGACGGTCTGCCAGTTCGCGAAGAAGTGTTTCCACATCGCCCACACGGTCTGCACGGTCCGGAACCCGAAGAATGTCGGGCTCTTCCAGGAACTGGGCGTCGACCACGTCCTGAGTTCCACCCACATGGTCGCGAAGTTCCTGACAGAAGCGGCCACCATCCAGGACCTCGTCGAGACCCTTCCTCTGGAAGACAACCGGGTCAACCTGTTCTCGGTCGTCCTAAAGGGCGAGGAGAACTGCATCGGTCACACCCTCATGGACATCACCCTGCCGGGCAACACCATCATCGGATGCATCATCCGCCGGAACGGCGCCATGGTGGTCCCCTCCGGTAACGACACGCTGGAGTCCGGCGACAAGCTGTACATCCTGACCGGTCCCGGCCAGCAGGACGCTGTCCTGAAAGCGCTGAAGGGGTGAGTGTATGTCACAGACCGCTTCTCCCAAACTGGACCGGATCGCGCTGATCCGCTCCCTCGGGTTCCTCTGCTTCATGCTGACGGTCATCCTGCTGGCGCCCCTCGTGCTGCTGGCGTTCTGGCCGGAGGAAGCCCATGAGGCGAAGGCCTTTCTGGTCCCCTCTGCCCTCTCGTTCCTGCTGGGCGGCATCCTGATCGCCCTCTCCCGGGGACAGCATGCCCTCGTGCTCCGAAAGCACGCGAGCTCCATGATCCTGCTGGTCCTCTGGACGGTGGCGGTGGCCATCTGTGCCGTCCCGTTCCTGATGGTCGGTTATTCCGTGCCCCAGGCGTTCTTTGAGTCCATGAGCGGACTCACGACGACCGGGCTCTCGGTGACGGACGTCACGGCGGTGAGCCACATGGTCCTTTTGTACCGGTCCCTCCTCCACCTCATCGGCGGCGTCGGACTGGTCCTGGTCCTGACGGCCATCCTCGCGAACTACTACGGCATGCAGCTCTTCACGGCCGAAGGCCACACGGACCGGCTCTCCACGAGCCCCTTCCGTTCCGCCCGCACCATCCTCAGCCTCTACGGCGGGTTCATCATCGCGGGCATCATCCTCTATGTCCTGTCCGGCATGCCGCTTTTTGACGCCATCAACTATTCGATCTCGGCGGTCGCCACCGGCGGCTTCTCCGTCCACACCGACAGCATCGGCCACTTTGCGAGCGTCCCCATCGACATCATCACGATGGTCCTCATGCTCCTCGGCGCCACGAACTTCATGGCGAGTTCCATGCTGTTCCATGGAAAGATCAAAGACTTTTTCACCCACATCGAAATCCGCTGTGTCGCGGTCCTTCTGGCCATCGCGGGACCCGTCGGCGCCGTCCAGCTCGTCGTGGACCACGTGTCCCCCTCCGTGCTTCTGGCGATCGACCAGTCCTTCTTCCAGATGATCTCCATCCTCTCGACCACGGGCCTCACCAACGTGAACGACTATCTCCACGTCTGTGGTTTTGCGATCATCCCCGCCATCGTCCTCATGTTCGTCGGCGGCAACACCGACTCCACCGCGGGCGGTCTCAAAGCGTACCGCTTCGCCCTCGGCGCCAAGAGCCTTTACTGGGACTTCCGGGACGCCCTGCGCTCCGAGCGCACCGTGAGCCCGCGGAAGATCCGCCGCTTCGGCGTGGACCGCACCGTGTCCCGCGCGCAGACGAGCCAGAACTACGCCTACCTCATCGCGTACCTCACGATCGCGATCCTCGGCACGTTCGCCCTCATGCTCTGCGGCCACAGCCTGCAGGACTCGTTCATCGAGTTCGTCTCGGCCCTCGGCACCGTCGGCCTGTCCGTCGGCGTGACCGCGGCCACCGCGTCGGCCCCCACGCTCTGGATCCTGACCGTCGCCATGCTCATCGCCCGACTGGAGATCTTCGTCTTCCTGTTCGGTCTCGCCCGCATCGGCGCCAACATCCGGGACATCCGGCGCAACCGGAATATCCGGAAGAAAGAACAGGCGCCCCGACTGCGGCGGAAGGAGGACGACCATGGCTGAGCTCAACATCGTCCTCGTCGAGCCGGAGATCCCCCAGAACACCGGGAACGTCGCCCGCACCTGCGCCTGCACCGGCGCCCGGCTCCACATCGTGAAACCCATGGGGTTCACGGTCACGGACCGGCACCTGAAGCGCAGCGGCCTCGACTACTGGCAGTACCTCGACCTCACCTACTATGAGGGGCTCGACGACTTCTTCGAGAAGCACCCCGACGCGGCCTGCTTTTACTTCACGACGAAGGCGGTACATCGCCACAGCGACCCCGTCTATCCGGACAAAGCCTACCTCTTCTTCGGCAAGGAGACAGCCGGTCTTCCCGAGGAACTGCTCCTCGCCCACCCGAGCGAATGCGTGCGCATCCCGATGATGGATGAGTGCCGCAGTCTGAACCTTTCGAACTCCGTCGCCATCGGCGTTTACGAGGTCCTCCGGCAGTGGGATTACCCGGAACTGCAGTGTTCCGGAGAGCTCCACCGGTACCGCTGGACCGACGCCAACGACCTTTGATGCGGAAAAGCAGAATTGTTCGAAAAAAACTGCTGTTAATCTTTTGACTATGGGGAAAAATCCTATATAATAGAATTGGTCATTATACACCACCAATAATTCTTGAAGGGATGAGATACATCATGAAACTCAACAAGAAAACCGTTGACGACATCAACGTAAAGGGCAAAAAAGTCCTTGTACGCTGTGACTTCAACGTCCCGCTGAAGGACGGCAAGATCACCGACGAGAACCGTCTGGTCGCCGCCCTCCCCACCATCCAGAAACTCGTTGCTGACGGCGGCAAGGTCATCCTCTGCTCCCACCTCGGCAAACCGAAGGGCGAACCGAAGCCCGAACTGTCCCTCGCTCCCGTCGCAGTCCGCCTCGCAGAGCTCCTGGGCCAGCCCGTCCAGTTCGCTGCTGACGACAACGTTGTCGGCGTCAATGCCAAAGCAGCCGTTGCTGCCATGAACGACGGAGACATCGTTCTCCTTCAGAACACCCGTTACAGAGCGGAAGAGACCAAGAACGAAGCTGCGTTCTCCGAGGAACTCGGTTCCCTTGCAGACGTCTTCGTCAACGACGCGTTCGGCACTGCCCACCGCGCCCACTGCTCCACCGTCGGCGTTGTCGACTACGTGGACGAAGCAGTTTCCGGTTATCTCATCGCCAAAGAAATCAAATACCTCGGTGAAGCGGTCGAAGACCCGAAGAGACCCTTCGTCACCATCCTTGGCGGCGCCAAGGTCGCTGACAAGCTCAACGTCATCGAGAACCTTCTGACCAAGGCCGACACCCTCATCATCGGCGGCGGCATGGCCTACACCTTCGTCAAAGCCCAGGGCGGCGAGATCGGCACCTCTCTTGTCGACGACACCAAGCTCGACTACTGCCGTGAAATGCTCCTGAAGGCTGCGGAGAACGACGTCAAGATCGTCCTTCCCATCGACACCGTCGTCGCGAAGAGCTTCCCCGATCCCATCGACGCGCCCATCGAGACCGAAGTCGTTTCGACCGACGCCATCCCGGCCGACATGATGGGTCTCGACATCGGTCCGAAGACCGCTGAGATCTTCGCGAAGGAAGTCTCCGCAGCGGCCACTGTCGTCTGGAACGGCCCCATGGGCGTCTTCGAGAACCCGATCACTGCCAAGGGCACCCTCGCAGTTGCTCAGGCACTGGCTGACTCCGATGCCGTTTCCGTCATCGGCGGCGGCGACTCCGCTGCAGCGGTCAACCAGCTGGGTCTCGGCGACAAGATGACCCACATCTCCACCGGCGGTGGCGCTTCCCTCGAGTTCCTCGAAGGCAAAGAGCTTCCCGGTATTGCCGCAATGGCCGACAAAGACTGAGTTCCAGTCTTTTGTATAAACCAATCTGTATCAAGTGAAAAAGAGGTAGATCCCAATGAACAAAGCACTTCGCAAAGCCGTCATCGCCGGCAACTGGAAAATGAACAAGACTCCGTCCGAGGCAAAGGCTCTCATCACTGAGCTGAAACCCCTCGTTGCGAACGCAGACTGCGACGTCGTCATCTGTGTTCCCTATGTCGACCTTCAGGTCGCTCTCGAAGAGACTGCCGGCACCAACATCCATGTTGGCGCTGAAAACTGCCACTGGGCCACGAACGGCGCTTTCACCGGCGAAGTTGCTGCTCCCATGCTGAAGGAAATGGGTGTCGAGTACGTCGTCATCGGCCACTCCGAGAGAAGACAGTACTTCGGCGAGACCGACGACACCGTCCGTGACCGCACCCGTGCCGCTCTCGACAACGGCCTCAAAGTCATCCTCTGCGTCGGTGAGACCCTCGAGCAGAGAGAGAAGAACATCACCTTCGAGACCATCGCCATCCAGACCAAGATCGCTCTGACCGGCGTCTCTGAAGCGGAGCTCGAGAACGTCATCATCGCTTACGAGCCTGTCTGGGCCATCGGCACCGGCAAGACCGCGACCGACGAGCAGGCCAACGAAGTCAACCACTTCATCCGCACCCTCATTGCTGACCTCTACAGCAAAGAAGCTGCCGACAAGTTCGTCGTCCAGTACGGCGGTTCCATGAACGCCGGCAACGCGGAAGGCCTCGTTGCTCAGGAAGACATCGACGGTGGCCTCATCGGCGGCGCTTCCCTGAAGCCGGCCGACTTCGCCAAGATCGTCGAAGCTGCCAGCAAATAAGCGGCTTTACTGACAAACAAAAAACTCCGGACCATCTGGTCCGGAGTTTTCTTTTTTCGATATGGTTTATTTGGCGTGATCGTCCGTCTCTTTCGAGCCGTTCGCATTTTTGTCTTTCGGCAAAATCGTGAGGTCGGGAGCTCTCAGACTCTGGGCCTGGGGCAGTTTGACCGAGAAGCAGGTCCCGTTCTCATTCGAGAAGGCCAGGCCGATCGCACCTTTATGCCGCTCCACGATCTTCTGAGCGATAGAAAGGCCGAGGCCGTAGCCGCCCTTCTCCCGCACCCGGGACTCATCGACCCGGTAGAACCGTTCAAAGATGTGTTCCGCCTTTTCCTTCGGAATCGGCGTACCGGAGTTCGTGACGGTCAGGACTTCCGTACGACGAGAGCCGGGGGCCAGTTTCACCTGGATGGTGCCTCCCTCATTGACATACTTGGTCGCGTTCTCAACGAGGATCAGGATGACCTGTTTCAGTCGTTCGGCATCTCCGACGACCATCGCGGACTCGACGATGTCGGTCTCGAACGTGATGTTCCGCTCATAGGCCAGCGCTTCGGTCGTCAGGGTCACTTCCTCGACCACATCGGCAAAGTTGATGAGGCGGAAATTGTAATTCATATCCATGGCGGCATCGGAACGGGCCAGGAAGAGCATCTCACCCACGAGCTTCGACATGCGGTTCGCTTCCGACTTGGTGTTGTCGATCCATTTGGCGGACTCCCGTACCGTTTTGTCCGGGGTCGTGGTCAGGATGTCGAGGTTCGCGAGGATGACGGCGATGGGCGTCTTCAGCTCATGGGACGCATCGGCGATGAACTGCTGCTGGGTCCGGATGGCTTCATCGACGGGCAGGATCGAGCGTCGTGCCATGAACTCACAGAGCAGCAGGACCAGGACCAGGATGATAAAGGCAAGGACGATGTACAGGCGGAACTGGAAGTAGATCGCCTTCAGCTCACTGGCACGGTCCATCAGGACCACCTTGGTCCCGACACCCTTCAGGGGTTCCTTCATGAAACGGATATTGGTCAGGAGGACCCCGCTGGTGTTCTGGTCGGTAAACACGATCTTCGCGATCTCCTCCTGGCTGGCGCTCACCTTTTCCCGGAACGATTTGCCGGGTGCCATGAAGGTCAGGATCTCACCCTCATCCGACAGGATCAGGATCGCGGACTCATCTTTCATCTCCAGCGCTTCCCAGTCGACGGTCGCCGTATCGGGCTCATCGCCTTCGCCTTCGGTCACGGTGACCGCCTGCGGAGTGATGCTGGCGAGAAGGTCCCGCATGTTCTCCTCCGCATTGTTCTGCCCATAAGTGTAAGAGGCAACGATCAGAAGTGCCGTTGCCCCGATGAGGATGATGAGCGCGAGGACCATCGTATCCAGAATGAATCTGCGTCGTAGTTTGGTCAGCACGTTATGCGCTCACCCCCAGACGGTATCCGATTTTCCGGACCGTTGTGATACTGACTCTGGAATTCAGATGTTTCAGTTTTTTACGAAGGAAGGAAATGTACACTTCCACGTTGTTGTCTTCCGCGTCGGACTCCGCACCCCAGACTTTCACGATGAAGTCTTCTTTCGGGACGATGACGTTCGGAGCGGACATGAGAAGACGCATGATTTCGAATTCTTTCGGACCGAGCGGGAGAGACTTCCCGTTGCCTTCCAGTGTGTAGTTGGACAGCGACAGGATGAGGTCTTCAAATTCCAGTTCGTCCATGACGACTTCGCCCTGGCGACGGGAGATGGCGCGGACGCGCGCCAGCAGCTCTCCGGGAATGAAGGGCTTGGTCAGATAGTCGTCGGCACCGGCGTCGAGTCCTTTGATCTTGTCGACGGTGTCGTCTTTCGCGGTCAGCATGATGACCGGGGTCGTGTTCTTTTCCGCACGCATACGGCGGACGACCTCGAAGCCGTCCATCTTCGGAATCATGACGTCGAGGATGATGCAGTCATAAATACCACTCATGGCATTGTCGAACGCGGCTTCACCGTCATAAACGATGTCGGTGGTGTACCGCTGCGCCTTCATGATCTCCCCGAGCGCTTCGGCCAGACGTACTTCATCTTCTACGATCAGTATTCTCATAATATGATTCTCCCAATTCAGGTCAGAGACCCTCTTTTAAACTATCCTTAAATTAGATTATAAACGAAAAATGGATTCCCTTCAATAAAAGAAGCGCATTGCGGGAGCAATGCGCTATGTTAATTTTTCTTTACTCAGATGTCCCGCAGAAGACCGGTCTTCGGGTCGGCGGAAAGAACGATATCTTCATCCGCGATATTGAGGTAACTCTTGATGACCTCAAAGCTCTGGTCGGAGATGACATGCTCCATGCGGCAGGCATCTTCATAGGCGGTGTCCTCATCGACGCCCATCTTCATGAGCATGTGGGACAGGACGACCTGGCGCTCATAAAGACGAGTGGCGATCTCCCGGCCGGTCTCGGTCAGAGTGATGGACTTGTCTTCATGGAACGTGATGTACCCCGACTCTCTCAGGATGGAGACTGCGCGGCTGACACTGGGTTTCGAGAACCCCATGAATTCACTGATGTCAATGGAATGAACGGTGGACTGCTGGAGAGATAGACGGAGAATGGTCTTGAGATACATCTCGCCGGATTCCTGCAATTTCATGTTCAAACCTCCTTCTTTCCTTCAACTGAAAAAGGGTAAAAAAATGGAGCGGGTAATGGGAGTCGAACCCACCTATTGACCTTGGGAAGGTCACATTCTACCGATAAATTATACCCGCATAACGCTATATATTATATAAGACGATGCGGGGGTTCGTCAAGTCACACGAGGCCGAAAGACCAGCGGGTGGTCCGCCGGAAGGTCTCGCCTTTCGCCAGGACCGGAGACGGTGCGCCGGACAGATGGACGGCGTCCGGCCATCCCTGTGCTTCCAGAGCGGCTCCCGCGAAGGGGACGAGCGGTCCGTCGGCCAGTTCGATGCCCTCCTCCGGGGCGTTGCAGGTGTACATCACAAAGGCGGGAGCGTCGGTCGTGATCACCAGTGCCCGGCCGGACACGGCGTCGCTCATGCGAAGGGAATGGTTGCCCGCTTCCCGGAACAGGAAGGGGTGGTCATAGCCGTGGCCCACCATGATGTTCTGCGGGTGGTCGGAGGTACGGCCCTGTGAGAACGGTTCCCCGAGGCGGAAGTCGAACGCCGTCCCGTCCACCGGCAGGATGTTGCCGGTCGGGATGAGGTCCTCCCGCAGCTCCACGAACCGGTCCACATCGGCGATGAGGACCTGGGACAGGAGATCCCGTTTCAGGTCGCCGCTCAGGTTGAAGTAGGTGTGGTTCGTCGGGTCGAACAGGGTGTCTTCCGTCGCCGTGGCGCGGTACTCGATCTCAAACTGGTTGTTATTATTGAGGACGTATGTGACCTCTGTATGAACTTCACCGGGGAACCCGTTCGCGCCGGCGGGGCTCGTGTAGAAGAAGGTCACAGACACTTTCTGACGGTGATCACAGACGTTCGGGTCCACCATGTCGAAGACCTCCGCGTCCCAGATGGCGGTGGAGAACTCACCGTTCCCGTGCAGGGAGTTTTCGCCGTCGTTTTTCGGCAGCTCGTACATCGCCCCGTTCAGCTCGAAGGAAGCGCCGTCGATGCGCCCGGCGGTCCGTCCGACGATGGCACCCAGGTACAGTCCCCCGTGGGCGATGTACCCCGTGAGGTCCGGGAACCGCAGGACGATGCTCTCGATGTTCCCGTTCCGGTCCGGCATCCGTACGTCAGTGATGATGGCGCCGTAATTGATGCAGGACACCGAAATGCCCTGGTCGTTCTGCAGGGTGTACTCAGTCACCGGTACCGGGCAGAGGCCCTGCGGGTCCGGGAAGGTTCTGGTCGTTACTTTCATAAGCTCTCCTTGGCTAGCAGGTCCGCGGTCTGCGGACCGTTGTTTTCGTGCAGGGTGGCGATGTACGTATCCACCGCGTCCGCCATGGCGTCGGCGATCCGCCACTGGTCATGCAGCAGGATGTTCCGGTCGTGTTCGTTCGAGAGGAAGCCGAGTTCGCACAGACAGCTCTCGACTCCCTGGCGGGACGTCCGGTATTCATTGGTCCCGTATTCCGGGTTGCGTCCGTCGACATAGGCTCCGGTGGCGAGACAGCCGTACTCCCGGATCATGAAGAAGAAGTCCGTTGCCGTCGTGACGTCGTAGAACGTGTAGCCCTTCCGGCGGGCCTTGCTCTGCGCTTCGCGGATGTCCCGGTTCGAGAAGGTCCTCACATAGACGCCGTCCGCGGCGCGGCCGGCCATGGTCGAATAGTCGAGGTCCGTGGAAGCCACGAGTGCGTCGGCGATACACCCCGCGAATTCGTTGCCGGCCCTGCCGGCCCGGTAGATCTGGACCCCGTTCTGGTTCGCGTGGGCATTCTGGTTGAGGTGCAGGCTGAGGCAGAGTTTCGCCTTCGACGCGCAGGTCACGTTCACCCGGCCGTCCGGGTCATACTCGGTGTAGGCCATGTTCACGTTCGGGTCTTCCGACCCGTCCCGGGTCAGGAGCACCTTGTACCCGGACCGTTCGAGCGCAGACGCGACTTCGTGCCCGAGGTCGAGAACGATGTCCGCCTCCCGGTATCCGCCGCTCTGGGCGCCGGGGTCCTTCCCGCCGTGGCCGGGGTCGACGACGACATCATAGACGCCTTTCGGCAGGCGGGACCGCTTCGTCTCGAAGACCAGGGTCTCGGTGTCACCGGTCCGCTCGAAGGCGGTCGTCACCTTTCGGTGACCGCGGTGGCCATAGGGCAGTGTGTAGTATTCGATGCCGCCCTCCGAACGGGTCCCGTCCCGGAGCGCCAGCAGTTTCGTGCCGCCGTCCTTCAGGGTCAGTTCCAGAAACGCGGCGGTGCTCCCGGTCTCGAGGGTATCGAGACAGAGCCCGTGGTCGATCTGTTTCGCGGTCCGGAAGGTGAGTTTCTGTTTCGACGCGGAGAACGGGACTTCAAAGGACGTCCGGTCCTCTTCCCCGCTTCCGGTCCGCAGCTGCAGAGCTGCTTTGGAGAGGTCGCGCGCCGACAGGTCCAGGTCGGACAGGTCAGCCGTCCCCTCTGCCTGGAAGAATGCCCCGTACGTATAGTAGTTCCGGAGCGTTGCCGTGCCGTTCAATTCGTTCGCGGCGCCCGAGGCCGGACTGCCGCAGGCGGACAGCAGGACGCTCATCAAAAAACAGAGGAGCAGGACGGAGGTGCCTGCCCCTTTCATGTGTTTCATCGTCTTGTTCATTCGCCGGCGTCAAGAGTCATGAGCCGGGACATCATGCAGATGCCGGCCGCGCCTCTGGCAAGACAGTCGTCGAGCTGTTCACGGGACGCGCCGCCCAGTGCGTAGACCGGGATATCGACGGCGGAACTGACCTCTTCGAGGAAGTCGAGGAGTCGGTTCTGGGTGCCGTATTCATGGCTGCCGCCGGACGCCAGACTGGCGGTCAGGTAGGTCGCGCCGAGGGAGACCGCTTCCTTCGCGTCTTCCACGGAATGGACCGTCGTGCCGAGGACGCTGAACTGTTTCCGGGTCTCTTCCGGGAGTTCTCTCAGCTGTGCCAGCGGGATCTGCACGCGGTCGATGCCCATGTCGAGGGCCACCTGGTAAAACGTGTGGACGATCATCGGGACGCCGTTCTCTTCACAGACCGGAAGGATCCGCTCCGCGAGGATGCGATAGGTGTCTTCCATGACGTCTTTTTCCCGCAGGATGACGGCTTTCGGGTTCAGTGCCGTCACGATGCGCATCTGGTCCTGGAAGGGCCGGTGGCACAGGTGGCGGTCGGTGATACATATGACATTCTGAAGGTTTTGCATGGGGGACCTCCTCGCGTTGTTTTCTTCTGGTTTTATTGTAGAAAAAACAGCGCTCTCCGTCAACTGTCCCAAAAACCTCCTTGACATAGAACAAATGTTCGAATTAGAATAGAGACGCAAACGGCAAATGGGCGAAATGGGTAATTCGTATTTGCTGGAGGCGACCGTTACGAACAACACAAACACCTTTTACTTATGCATCGACCTCAAGTCGTTCTACGCGTCGGTCGAGTGTGTGGAGCGGGGGCTCGACCCCATGACCACACTGCTCGCCGTCGCCGACCCGGACCGGACGGAGAAGACCATCTGTCTTGCCATCACACCGGCCATGAAGGCCCTCGGCATCAAAAACCGCTGCCGGGTCTTCGAGATCCCGAAAAACATCGACTACATCACCGCAGTCCCCCGCATGCACCTGTACCTCGAGTACTCGGCCCGCATCTACGGGGTGTACCTCAAGTACATCGCCAAAGAGGACATCCACGTGTACTCGGTGGACGAGGCGTTCTTAGACGTCACCCACTACCTCGCGATGTACCACATGAACGCGAAGGAGCTCGGCCTGCGCATCATGCAGGACATCTTCGACACGACCGGCATCCGCGCCACCTGCGGCATCGGGACGAACCTGTACCTTTGCAAGATCGCGCTGGACATCATGGCGAAAAAGTCCCCGGACTTCGTCGGCGCGCTGAACGAGGCGCGGTACCGGCGGCTCCTCTGGGACCACCTCCCCCTCACCGACTTTTGGAGCATCGGCGGCGGGACCGTGAGGCGGCTCGCAAACTACGGCATCTATACGATGCGGGACATCGCGAACACGCCGGAGGACCTTCTGTACCGGGTCTTCGGCATCGACGCGGAACTGCTCATCGACCACGCCTGGGGCCGGGAGCCCGTCACCATCGCGGACATCAAAGCCTTCCGCCCGGTGGGGCACTCCCTGTCGAGCGGTCAGGTCCTGCCCTGGGACTACGACCGGAAAGGCGGTCTGCTCCTCGTCAAGGAGATGACCGAGCTGCTGGCGCTGGACCTCCTCGAGCAGGACCTCGTGGCCGACTCCCTCACCATGACCCTCGGCTACTCGAAGGCCTCCGGCGGAGACTGGGTCCGGGGCACCCGGCTCCTCGGCCGCACCGGCGGCACGAACTCGGCGAAGGCCATCCGGGAAGCCACCGAAGCGCTGTATGACGCCATCGCCCTCTACAACAAACCGCTGCGGCGCATCGGCGTCGCCATGAACCGGGTCCGGGAGGAAGTCTGTGTCCAGTACAGCTTCTTCGACGACCCCGCCGAACTGGAACGGGAGCGCGCCCGGCAGCGGGCCATCCTGTATATCCGGAACAAGTACGGGAAGAACGCCATCTTCCAGGGCATGGACCTCATCGACGGGGCCCGCACCCTCGAGCGCAACGCCCAGATCGGCGGTCACCGGGCATAATGGGGAAAAAGCCAAAGACCAAAATGGACCGGACCCAGCGGGCGAAGCAGTTCATGCCCTTCGCGGCCCTCAAGGGCTTCGAGGAAGAGATCGCCCTCGCCGAGTTCCGGCCGGTGCCGAAGGTCGAGTTCTGCGAAGACGCTGCCGAGGAACTGGACCGCAAGCTGCACGAGGTGCATCCCGGAGACATGGTCGAAGTGGTCTACTATGTCAAAACGGTCCGGGGCGGCACCTATCTCCGGCGGACCGGCATGGTGTCGAAAGTCGACCTCGTCGACCGCATCCTCATCGTCGTGAAGACCCCCATCCCGTTCGCGGACCTGTATAACATTGAACGAATGTAGCATTTTGCACTTTCTTAACAAAGGAACTATCAAAAAACAACCGTTATCTGTCGAAATGTTGTCTGTACATCTGTAAAAAATGTGGTATAATTTGAATAGTTTGTTAAGAATGTTAAGAAAGGGACAGATTATTATGAACAACAAAACCGGTTATCCGTCTATCGACCGCCCCTGGGAAGAGTTTTACAAGTACGGCATCCCCAACAAACCAGATGACATGCCCTGGAACAAATATCTGGTTGACGACACTGCCATTGGCGCGAAACCTCCGCAGGGACTGACGATGTATCAGCTGATCTACGATGTCAACAAAGGATATCCCGATCAGATCGCTCTCAACTACTTCGACAAGAAGACCACCTTTGCCGAGCTGTTCACCCACATCGATGAATGTGCCCGTGCCCTGACGGCCGCCGGTGTCAAAGAAGATGACTATGTTATGGTCAGCCTCGTCGACATGCCGGAAGTCGTCTACTCCTTCTATGGCGCGAACAAGATCGGCGCGGCCGTCAACCTCATCGACCCCCGTTCGGACGTTGTGACACTGCAGCACTACATCAACCAGGTCAAGCCGAAGGTCTTCATCACCCTCGACCTCAACTACCCGCTGGTCAAAAAAGCCATTGTCGGCACCAGCGTGGAAAAAGTCGTCATCGTCCGGATCGACGACTCTATGCCGGGCGCCATCAGCCTGGGCTACAAGCTCAAGTCCCGCGGCCAGCATCCGAAGATCGAATACGATGAGACCACTGTAAAATACAAGGACTTCATCGCCGCCGGCGAAGGTGCGCCCGACGTCGAAGCCGATTTCAAGGAAGATGCCTGCCGCATCATCGTCCACACCGGCGGTACGACCGGTCTGCCGAAGAGCGTCATGATCTCCGACCAGATCACGAACAACGTGGCCTGGAGTTACGGCTACATCGGTTTCCCGATCAAACGCCAGAACGTCTGGTACAACGAGCTGCCGCCCTTCATCATCTACAGTATGATGATCAGCGTGCACCTGCCGCTGTTCTACGGCGTCACCGTTGTCCTGAACCCCGAGTTCTCTGTTGAAAAGTTCGCGAAGAACTTCAAGAAGTATAAACCGAACTATGCCGGTGGTGTCACAGAGCACTGGCGTCAGCTCATCCGTTCCCCGCTGATGAAAGACTTCGACATGTCCTTCCTCATCGCGGCGGTCATCGGCGGCGACGCCTGCCCGCGTGAAGACGAGATCGAAATCGACGAATTCTTCAAGGCCCACGGTTGTAAGTACCCGGTCATCAAGGGTTACGGCATGTCCGAGACCAGCGCCACCGTCACGACGGAGACCTGCACGGCCAACCGTTACAAGACCGTCGGCATCCCGCTTCCGGTCCACGACATCAAGATCGTCGACCCGGATGACATCACCAAAGAGCTGAAATACGGCCAGATCGGCGAACTCCTCGTCGGCGGCCCGAACGTCATGCTCGGCTACCTGGACGATCAGGAAGCCACCGACGAAATGATCTTCACCGACGAGAAGGGCGAACGCTGGCTGCGCACCAGCGACCTTGCCAAGATCTCCGAAGACGGATTCCTGACCCACAAAGGCCGTCTGAGAAGAATCTACATCACCGACAACGGCGGCACCGGCGCCAAGATCTTCCCCTCCGTTCCGGAGAAAGAGATCCTGCGTCACGAGGACGTCGACGCAGTCTGCTGCGCCGGCCGTCTGAAGAAGGATTCCACCTTCTATGAGATCGTCGCATTCGTCGTCAAGAAGAACGACCGTCCGGATGACGAGCTGACCGCAGAACTGGTCAAGCTCTGCCAGGAAAAAGTCCCGGGCTACATGCAGCCGGTCGACTTCGAGTACATCGAGGCACTTCCGCTGACCGAGACCAACGGTAAAGTCGACTTCGTCCGACTGGAGGAACGTGCACGCGAACTCCAGCTCGCTGACATCTAAACAACAAAACAAAAAGACCAGACGCAACGTCTGGTCTTTTTATTTGGACTGTTTTTTTAACGCTCAGGCCCAAGGGTTCAACCCTTGCGCGGAGAAGGGCACAAGTCCCTTCCCCCTGGCGGAGAAGGGCACAAATCCCTTCCCCCTGGCGGAGAAGGCGGGATTTGACGTGCTTTCGCTTCGCGAAACCACTCCGAGCTGCTGCCGCAGCTCCCTTCGCTAAAAACAGCCCACAGGGCTGTTTTCTTTACGCTCAGGCCCAAGGGTTCAAATCCCCCTCTTCAGAAAAGTAAAAAGCACAGGCAAAGCCTGTGCTTTTTACTTTTGGCGGAGAAGGGGGGATTTGAACCCCCGCGACGGTCATCCCGCCCTACTCCCTTAGCAGGGGAGCCCCTTCGGCCTCTTGGGTACTTCTCCAGGTCAAAGTCAGTGACAATATTGTGTTATCTGTGCTGAATGCCTTAACAGTTTACCATTTTTCATGGGCTGTGTAAAGCAAAAAAATGGCGGAGAGGATGGGATTCGAACCCATGTGACGTTGCCGCCTAACGGTTTTCAAGACCGCCCCGTTATGACCGCTTCGGTACCTCTCCGTTTGCTGAACTATGCTAACACATTTACTATTTGGTGTCAATTGGTCCACCGGGCAAAAAACGTCCCTCCCGGGGACCCGGGAAGGACGTGATTTTTATCGATGGCGTTCCATCACACGCGAAGTGTCGCCGTACTTCCGCCGGAGGGCAGTTTCTTTACATCGATCTGTTTGTCGATGCGCTGTTCGAGTTCCTCCACGTGGGAGATGATGCCGACGAGCCGGTGCTCCGCGCCCAGCTCTTCGAGGGTCTGGAGCGCTTTCTCCAGCGACTCCGCGTCGAGGCTTCCGAAGCCTTCATCGACGAAGAGGGTGTCGAGCTGCACGCCGCCGCTGCGCTCCTGGATGAGGTCCGAAAGGCCCAGGGCCAGTGCGAGCGACGCCAGGAACGACTCACCGCCGGAGAGCGTCTTGACGGAGCGCCGGGACACATCGCCGTAGTGGTCGATGACGTCGAGGTTCAGGGCATAAGCGGACCGCTTGTCCCCTGCCTCGGTCTGACGTGCCAGTTCGTACTGACCGCCGGTCATGACATAGAGCCGCCGGTTCGCGTAGGCCAGCACCTGGTCGAAGTAGATGGCCTGAACGTAGGTCTCCAGTTTCAGTTTGCCCTCGGTCGTCAGCTTTCCGCCCAGGACCCGGTCGAGCTCCCAGAGCCAGCGCTGTTTTTCCCGGGCCGCGGAGAGTTCTTTCAAGGTCTTTTCAGCATCTTTCTTTGCCTGTTTTGCGTTTTGAAGGGCCGTCGTGCAGGCGATGACCTTCTGTTCCAGGTCTTTCCCCTGCCCGGTCAGTTCGGCGATCTGCCTGACGCGCGCTTCCGCAGCGGCCTTGTCGAACCCGTCCAGTCCGGACTCCAACGTTTTCTGCTTCGCTTCCAGCCCGACCTTGTTCTCCTTCGCCGCCTCAAAAGCTTTGCGCGCAGCCTCCAGAGCATCTGCCATGGTCTTCTGCTTTCCGGTCAGTTCCCGGAGCGCGTCCTTTGCTTTCTGCAGAGACTCATAGTGCAGTTTCTCCTGTGCCGCTTCCAGTTCTTTCTGACGGGCCTCCTGCTGCCCGGACAGGTTGGCGATCGACGTCTTCAGCTCGCCCAGTTCTTTTGCGCGTGCCTCATTGGCGGCTTTCCGTTTCGGCAGGTCCTCGTTCAGTTTGTCGAGGCGTTCCACCTTCTTCTGCAGTTCCTCGCCGGCGGTCTTCAGTTCCGCCTGGAGCGCGCGGTTCTCTTCCCGTTTCGCCTGTAACGCAGCACCGGTCTGTTCATCGAACGGGAGGCCCACGGCCTCACAGTCTTTGGACAGCCTCAGTTCCTGCTGTTCCAGAGCGGCGCGCTGTTCCGCCACACGGTTGGAGGCCGCTTCCACGGCCGTGCGGGCTTTTTCTTCCGTCGCCTTGGCCCGGTCCACATCGGCCTTTTCCGGGGTGTTTTCCGGGAGAACTGCGCAGTGCGGATGGCTCGTGGAGCCGCAGACCGGGCAGGGTTCTCCGTCGACCAGTTTGTCGGCCAGGATGCCGGCCTGAGCGTTCAGGTACTGGTCCTCCAGCGCCTTCCGCAAAGACTCGGCGGTATCGTATCGGGTTTTCTGATCGATGAAATCGTCCTGCAGCTGTTTCAGGGTCTTCTCCCCGGAGCGGCAAGCATCCAGTCGTGTCTGGAGATCGTTCAGTACTTTGCCCCGCTCTTCCGCCGCGTCTCTCGCGTGGGACCATTCGGACTGTTCTTTCGGGGCGGAAAGCAGGTCGGTCCGCTCCGCTTCGAGGATGATCTGACGTTCCTCTTCCGCGCTCTGCAGTTTGGACTGCTGAGCAAACTTGGTCGCTTTCTCATCAAGGTCTTTCAGGAATGCGGCAAATGCATTCTGCTTTTCATCGAGTTTCTCGTACTCGCCGAGCTGTTCCGTCTCGAGCGTGATCCGGGCACCGAGTTCTTCCCGCTCCTTCGCCCGCGCTTCGCTGTTCTCGGCTTCGAATGCAGCCTTGCTGTCGGCAAACACTTTGACAGCCGTTTCCAAAGACGCGAGCACACCGGCCAGCTCCCCGGCCTGTTTCAAAAGAGTTTCATCGGTCCCCTTCTGCTTTTGCAGTTTGCCAAGGGTCTCGTCCAGTTTCTCTTTTTCGCTCTGCGCGTCTTCCAGCGCTTTTTGGCCTTCCCCGACCTGTTTCTCCAGAAGTGAGAGAAACTCCTCGGAACGGGCCTCTGCGGCTTCCGCATCGAAGGGTTCGCCTTCTCCGAGATCGATCGTCTTCACGACATGGTCGAGGTCCCGGCGTAAGTCAGCACAGACCGTATTCTGGGCATTTGCCTCCGCGTTGACCCGGTCCTGCAGGTTTGCATAGGGTTCGGTCTGGAACAGCTTTTTGAGGATGGGACCGCGGACATCTTCACTGGCAGTCAGCAGTTCCCGGAACTGTCCCTGGGCGATCATGACGATCTGCACGAACTGGTCCCGGGTGAGGCCAAGGATCTCCTCGACCTTTGCGGTCACTTCCCGGACCTTGTGCGCGACAGGCCTTCCGTGGTCGTCGAACAGGACCGCTTCCTGAAGCTGGTTCTTGCCGTCGATCACGACTTTCCGCCGGCCTTCATTGTTGACACAGCGGAAGACCCGGTATTCTGCTCCGCGGCTGGAGAACGTGAAGTCCACATAGGAAGCCGCTCCCTGCGCATATTTACTGGCGAGGTCCTTTCCGGCCCGGTCGCTGCCGCTGGCAGACCCGTAAAGGGCGAAGACGATGGCGTCGAACAGAGTGGTCTTGCCCGCACCGGTGTCACCGGTGATGAGGTACAGTCCGCTCTCGCCGAGGCGGGAGAAGTCGAGGGTCGTCTCTCCGGCATAGGGGCCGAAGGCAGACAGCGTCAGAGTCAGTGGTCTCATGCCTCGTCACCTCCCCACAGTTCGACCATCAGATCTTTCAAAAGTCCCTCCTGCTCGGGGCGCAGTTCCTTTCCGGTCTGTTCCCGGAAGAATCCGGAAACAAGGTCGAAGGGGTCCGCCTCCTCGAGTTCCTTCACCGTGAGGTTCGAGGTCTCGAAGGTGCGGTCCGTGCCCGCATAACGCAGAGACAGAAGGTTCGGGTAAATGGTCCGCAGCTGCGAAAACGCGCCTGGGACATCAGAGTCGTCGGTCAGGGTGATCTCCAGGTAGTCGTCCCGCTCCTGTTCCTCATAGAATGCCGGAGCCGTGACTTCTGCAAAACTCCCGGAAATGTGCCGCATGTCCCGCATCGGAGTGAGCGGGATCGTCTCGATCTGTACATCGCCTTTGGGGCCGAGTTCCACCATCGTGATGCTTTTCGTGTCGTTCGCTTCCGAGAAGGAATACTTGAGAGGTGTGCCGCTGTAACGGACCGTCTCCCGTCCTGCCTTCTGGGGGCGATGTAAATGTCCCAGCGCAACATAGTCAAAATCGTCGAACAGGTCGGCGCCGACACAGTCGAGTCCGCCGATGCTGAGGACTTCGGAGTCGCTCTTTTCCACGCCGGTGTCCTCCCCCGCGCCGACCGATTTCACGACGAACTGGTGGGCGAGCAGCACGTTCCGTGCCGAGGGGTCCACGTCCATCTGCGCCACCACGGAGCCGATGGCATTATGGTAGCTGTCCGTCTTCACGTCCGGGTACTCCTCTTCGGGGTACGCCGCCCGGACGTCGACCGGTTTCAGGAAGGGCATCAGCCAGAAGTGTACCGGGCCGTGTTCGTCCTCGAGGGTCACGGGCTCCCGGACCCCGGTGAATTCCGGAGCCGTCGTGTAGAGCTGATTCTTTTTGAGGAGGTCGGAGAAGTAGCCGACGTGGGCCGCCGAGTCGTGGTTCCCGCTGATGATGAAGACCGGCTGGCCGCAGGCGGTCAGTTCGGTGAGGAACCAGTCATACAGCTTCTCTGCCTCCCGGGCGATCTGCGGCTTGTCATAGATGTCACCGCAGAGCAGAACGGCATCCGGCCGTTCCCGCTCCACCGCTTCCAGGACCCGCTCTAAAATGTACCGCTGGTCCGGCAGCAGGGAAACGTTATGGACCTGTTTTCCGATGTGCAGGTCCGCGAGGTGGAATAGTTTCATGCAGTTGCTCCTTCTGGGATAAGGGTCTCTGGGAATCATTATACCATGTCTGTGGAAAAGAAATGGGACATAAAAAGGGCTTTTCCTCTGTCAGGGAAGGAAAGATTTCCGACCGGAACAAACTGTGTTATAATACTCTCAGCAATTTACTGAAACCAACTGACAGGGAGATCACATACTATGAAACGAACGAAACTCCTCTCCATGGTCCTCGCACTGGTCCTGGTCTTCGGAAGCCTCGTCGGCACGACGGCGCTGGCCGCCACGACCACCGCGACCACGAACGTCGTCGCCACACAGCAGGCGGACGCCACACAGGCACCGGAAGCCGCGGAAGACGGCGCACAAAAGCAGGGCCTCGGGAAACAGATCCGAAAGATCCTCATCTTCGGAGTCATCGTCGGCATCATCGCAGTCGGGTATGGCCTCACCACCATGCGGTACAATCAGGAGAAGATGGATGACATGACCGCCGAATCCCGGAAGATCGTCGAACGTCTGCGGGACGACAACGAATAACAAAATACAAAAAGAGACCTCAGGGCAGCTGTCCTGAGGTCTTTTGTTTTGTCTTTAGTAGTCTTCGTCGTCCTCGTAGTCGGGGCCGTCAAAGCTGATGCCCATGCCGAAGCCGTAGTCGTGGTAGCGGTTCCGGCGGCCCTTGCGGGTGTCTCCGTAGACTTCCTTGTGGCGATTCAGTGCCTGTTCGAGGGCAGAGAACGCGACTTCCTCCTCGAGCTCCTCATTGGTGGGCTCGTAGTCGTCATCGTACTCCTCGTCCTCGTCATCGTAATAGTCGAAGACCACGGCATTGGGGATGATGGTGGTGGCGCCGAAATCATACTCCTCCTCGGAGGAGACGCGGGACGGATGGTTCTCCGCGATGCGGATGTCCTCGTCTTCCGCGGCGACAGTTGCCGCTGCGACGACCTCGGCTTCTTCCGCAGCCTCTCTGGCCGCTTTGCGCTCTCTCAGCTTTTCTTTCGAGATGGGAAGGGACTCCTCCTCTTCCTCCTTGCGCTTTCTGAGGTACCAGGCCTTGCGTTTGCTCTGGGGTTTCTCCGGAGCGGCGGGTTCGGCCGGACGGACCGGCTCGACAAAACGCTCTTCGACGACCGGCTCTTCCACTTTGACTTCCTCTTTCGGAAGCGGGGCCGGACGGACCGGTTCACTCACCGGGATGGACACTCTGCGGAAGCCCGCGGAACGTCCCTGGCTGCCGCCCATCGCTTTGGCGGCATTGGCGAACATCGCCTGCGCGTCCTCCATGGACACTTCTTCGATCGGTTTCTTGGTATCTGCCATATCAGACCCTCCCGGCTTTTACTTGGAATCGGTAATGTCTCGCGCGGGCAGCGGAAAAGACGGCCCATGCGGAGAACAGGATGGCCGGCACCAGCAGCACGAGGAGTGCCTCGACCTTGCGGTCGGCCGGAATGATCAGGACAAGGGGCAGGTACGCGAGGACCGCCGCCAGTTCATAGAGCAGTTCGAGCGTACAGGTGTGCTGGACGGTCAGTTCTCTCTGCCCCGGGACCACGAGGAACGCATCCATGTCGTAGTCGGACAGGTCGGCCCACTTGCGGACCGGGTCCTTTTTGATGAGCCACTTGTCGAACCGGTTCTTCTGGAACCAGCCGGAGGTGGTCACGAACAGACGGTCGTGGTCATACGGGACGTTCGTCGTCAGGAAGAACCGGACGGCACACTGACAGCCGAGGCCCAGCATCAGGACAAAGAGCGGTTCCCAGACGTTGTCGAGCGGGTCGACAACGACGGTCAGCACGAACAATACGGCTGCCAGCACCAGGAATGCGACGCCGGCCCAGAGCAGGATCTGGCGTTCTCTTTGCTGCGTCATAGCGGATCTCCCCTCATTCTGATTTCTCACACGCTATTTAGTGTAAATCAAAGAGAGCAGGCACGTCAAGCGCTGACCGGACAACTTTCGTCGCCTTTTCCGCGTAGTACGGTTCGGGCTCCTTCATGTCCGGGATACAGATGACCGGGATGCCCGCACGGTATGACGCCAGCACCCCGTTCTGAGAGTCTTCAAAAACGAGGCAGTTCTGTGGCGATGTACCGTTTTTCTTCGCCGCGAGCAGGAAGATATCGGGTTCCGGTTTGGACCGTTCCACTTCTTCCGAGGTCACGACATAGGAGAAATACGGGAGCAGTCCCGCTTTCTCGAGCATGGGGAGCGCGCTTCGCCGCTTCGTGCTGGTGGCCACGCAGCATGGGACGCCCTGTTCCTTGAAATAAGTCAGAAGTTCCGGGATCCCCTCCTTCACGGGGACGCCCTCGTTCATCATCCGCTCCACACAGTTCTGTGCGGAGAGCGGAGCGATCTCATGGGCCGGATAGTCCGGTCCGTAGATCGAAAACAGGGTCTCGAAATAGGAGTCTCCCGCCATGCCGATGGTCTTTGCGTAGTCGGAAAACGTCTGGACATAGCCGTAGGACTCCATGACTTTCCGGTTCTCTTCCATCAGGATCCGCTCGGAGTCGAAGAGCAGTCCGTCCATGTCGAAGATCGCCAGTTCGGGTAATCGCATCGGTAGATCGCCTCTGTCTTACAGGATTCAGCCAATGGCTTTGATCAAGTTTACCATCTCGATGGCGGAACATGCAACATCGTAGCCCTTGTTTCCGGACTTGGTGCCGGCGCGCTGGATGGCCTGCTCGATGTTGTCGGTGGTGACGACGCCGAAGAGGGTCGGGACGCCGGTGGAGAGCTCGACCTGCGCGATGCCCTTGGAGACTTCGGCGCAGACATAGTCGTAGTGGGACGTGTCGCCGCGGATGACCGCGCCAAGGCACAGGACCGCGTCATATTTGCCGGACTCGGCGAGTTTCTTCGCGATGACCGGGATCTCGAATGCGCCGGGCACCCAGGCGAGGGTGATGTCGTCCCCTTTGACACCGTGGCGGAGAAGCGCGTCCTCCGCACCGCCGATGAGTTTCGAGACGATGAATTCGTTGAACCGGGCTGCGACGATAGCGATCTTGACATCTTTTGCGACAACGTTTCCTTCAAAAGTTTTCATGGTTTAGTCCTCCTTGTATTCGGTCATGTGATGCATTTTCTGCTGTTTTGTGAGTAAGTATTTGAAATCGTGGGGCTGGGGTCTGATCTGGATCGGCACCCGCTCCTCGATCGTGATGCCATAGGGTTCGAGGCCGTTGATCTTGGCCGGGTTGTTCGTGAGCAGCCGAAGCCGTCTCGCGCCGATGTCTCGCAGGATCTGCGCGCCGACGCCGTACTCCCGCATGTCTGCCGGGAAGCCGAGTTTGAGGTTCGCTTCGACGGTGTCGTAACCCTGCTCCTGCAGCTCATAGGCTTTGAGCTTGTTGAGAAGGCCGATGCCCCTTCCCTCCTGACGGAGGTACACGACAACGCCGCGCCCTTCGTCGGCGATCTGCTTCATCGCCTGGTGGAGCTGGTCTCCGCAGTCACAGCGCTCGGAGCCGAAGACGTCTCCGGTGAGGCACTCGGAATGGACCCGGCACAGGACCGGTTCGCCGTTTGCCACATCGCCCATGACCAGGGCCACATGCTGTTCCCCGTTGACGGAGTTGCGGTAGCCGTAGATCTTGAAGTGGCCGTAAGCCGTCGGCAGGTCCGCGTCCGCTTCCCGGACGACGAGGCTCTCATGGTTGAGCCGGTACTTGATGAGGTCCGCGATGGTGATGGCGGTGATGCCGTACTCTTCGGCGAACTCCAGCAGTTCGGTGGTCCGCATCATGGTGCCGTCGTCCCGCATGATCTCGCAGCAGAGGCCCGCGTCCTTGAGCCCGGCGATGCGCATGAGGTCCACGGTGGCTTCGGTGTGGCCGGAACGGACGAGCACGCCGCCGTCTTTCGCCCGCAGCGGGAACATGTGTCCGGGTCTGCGGAATTCATGGGGCTGCACGCCTTCTTCCACGGTCTTGAGGGCCGTGATGGACCGCTCGACTGCGGAGATGCCGGTGGTGGTGCTCATGTGGTCGATGGAGACCGTGAACGCCGTCTCGTGGTTGTCGGTGTTGGCGGTGACCATCTGGGTGAGGCCGAGGTCGTCACAGCGCTTGCCGCTCATGGGCATGCAGATGAGGCCCTTGGCGTGGACCGCCATGAAGTTGATGTTCTCGGTGGTCGCGAACTCGGCGGCGCAGATGAGGTCGCCCTCGTTCTCCCGGTCCGGGTCATCCACGCAGAGGATGAGTTTTCCCGCCTTCAGGTCTTCGACCGCCTGTTCGATGGTCGCAAATTCTTTTGCCATTTCGTTTCCTTCTTTCTATATCAAAAACCATATTCTCTTAAAAATTCTTCGGTAATGCCCGAGCTCTTTTCCTGCCCAGGCGATGTACCGCCCGTCGTGCCAAACGGTCCGAGCAGTTTCTCCACATACTTCCCGATGACGTCGCACTCGAGGTTCACGGTGCTCCCGACGCCTTTGGTCGAGAGGTTCGTGACCGCTCTCGTGTGGGGGATGATGGAGACTTTGAAACTCCGGTCATCCACCGCGGCCACCGTGAGGCTGATTCCGTCGATGCAGATGGAGCCCTTCTCCACGATGTACCGGAGGAGTTCCGGCGCCGCGGAGATGGTGTACCAGACGGCGTTGTCATCCTGGCGGAGTTCTTTGACAGTCCCGGTGCCGTCGATGTGGCCGGAGACCATGTGGCCGCCGAACCGGCCGTCCGCCGGCATGGCCCGTTCCAGGTTGACCGGGCTTCCGGGCGAGAGGTCGCCGAGGGAACTGCGCCGCAGCGTCTCGTGCATGACGTCCGCCGTGAAGTAGGTGGCGCCCAGTTCGGTGACGGTGAGGCAGACCCCGTTCGTCATGATGCTGTCCCCCACCTTCGTGCCCTCGAGCACGGTGCGGGCCCCGATGGTCAGGACGGCGCTGGTCACACCGCGATGCACGCCCTGCAGGGTGCCGACTTCTTCTACGAGTCCTGTGAACATGAGTCTCCTCCTTTCTTCACCCGTCCGGTGATCATGAGATCGTCATCGAACTGCTGCAGTTCGATGTCTTCCAGTTCCACGGCGGCTTCCATGCGCGGGACTCCGCTGCCCTCGATGGGCGACCGGCTCTCTTCCCCGCCGACCAGTTTCGGTCCGAGGAACGCGTAGACCCGGTCGACGAGACCCGCTTCCAGGAAACTCGCGTTCACGGTGCCGCCGCCCTCGACGAGGACGCTGTCGATGTCCCGGTCTGCGAGGATGCCGAGAAGGTTCGAGATATCGATCCGGGAGTGGTGGTCCGTGGCGCCGGCATACCCGCAGGGGATGACATCGACGCCGAGACGGTTCAGGGCGTCCGCCCGTTCCCGCCCCTTCGCGGACCGGAGGGTCTCCTCGGTGGTGAAGACCCAGGTGGGGATGTCTTTTGCCGTCTGTGCCAGCCGGCTGTCGGTCGGCAACCGCAGCTGACTGTCTGCCACCAGACGGACCGGGTCGACGCCCTCTTCGGTCCGGCAGTTCAGCATCGGGTCATCCTTGAGCGCCGTGGTGATCCCCACGAGGATGGACGAATACCGTTTTCGAAGACGGTGGACGTACGCTCTCGCCGTCTCCCCCGTGATCCACTGGGAGTCTCCGGTATAGCAGGCGATCTTGCCGTCCAGAGTCATCGCATATTTCATCGCCACAAAGGGACGGTGGGTCTCGAAGAAGTGGTAGAAGACCTCGTTGAGGTCCATCGCCTCCTGTTCGAGGATGCCGGTGACCACCTCGATCCCGGCGTCTCTGAGCGTCTGTACGCCCTTTCCGGCCACCAGCGGGTTCACATCCAGGGCCGCGACGAAAACGCGTCCTATGCCCTTCTCGATGATGATCTCGGTGCACGGTGGCGTCCGCCCGTAGTGGCAACAAGGTTCGAGCGTCACGTAGAGGTCCGCGCCGGCGGGGTCCTCCTCACAGCGGAGGAGCGCATTGCGTTCGGCGTGGTACTCCCCGACCTTCTCGTGGTACCCCTCGCTGATGATGCGGCCGTCCTTGACGACGACGCAGCCGACCATCGGGTTCGGGCTCACGTGCCCTTCCCCGCGCCGCGCCAGCTCCAGCGCCCTTTGCATGTATTCTTCATGCGTCATGAAACGGTTCTCTCCTTTCCTTCAAAAAAAAGCTGAAAACTGTCTTCGAGCCAAAATCCGGCGTCTCCAAGTGAGACTGCGCAGCGCGAAGCGCCGGGAGCGAACCAAAGGGCTGTGGGGCTCGCGGTTTCGCGCTGCCTGTGGCAGAAAAAGCGAAACCGTTGAGCAGGAAGAAACAAGGAGTATTGCGAAGCGCTCCAAGCGAGCAAGACGACTATGTTTCTGACCGGGGGTTTTCAAGGGTTTTGGCGAGGAGACAGGTTTTCAGCTCTCTCAAAAGAAAAAGCCTGAAACGTATTCTACGCTTCAGGCTTGGTGATCCATAAAAACTTCGCGACAAAGAGCCCCGCTCACAGGGCTTGTCACGTCATCCTCTCTCATCCAGACTGTACTGTCGGTACCGGAATTCCACCGGTTCGTGCGAAATGCTTGCGGACTTTACCGCCGGTCGGGAAATGCTCCCTGCCTCGAAGACGTCATATTCAATTGACTACAACCATTATAGGAGCCTCGACCGTTACGGTCAAGGCTCCCTTCGGTTTTTCTTTTTAGACATTACATGTGGCCGCCGTCGTCCCAGAGGACGATCTCGCCGGCCTCTCTTGTGGCGGGCAGGTCGATGAGCCGCTGGTTCGAAGAACCCCGGAAGCGGAGCGTGATGTCCTTGAGGTCCTCTTCAAAGCGTCCGTCGACGAGGACGTCCACCATGCCGAGCATCTCCTCGGACACGTCGGTGTGGCAGTAGGTGCCCTCCGTCAGCAGGTCTTCGTACAGGAAGCCCGTGAAGGCCCAGATGTCCTTGCCCGGGTACTTCTCCTTCACTTCCCGCAGGAACGGGACGAGGGCTTTCTGGTTCTCCGGCTCGAAGGGGTCGCCGCCGAGGAGCGTGAGCCCCTGGGTGAACACATGGGACAGTTCCGTGAAGATCCGCTCTTTGGCAGACTCGTCGAACTCCTGACCGTAACCGAAGTCCCAGGTCTGGGGCTGGAAACAGCCTTTACAGGCGTTGGTGCAGCCGGAGACGAACAGGGTCACCCGGACCCCGGGTCCGTTGGCAATGTCATAGGTCTTGATCTCGCCGTAATTCACTGATGATGCGCCCTTTCTTGGTGGTTTCGGAAAAACAGGCCGACGATTTCTCGCCGGCCTTGTTCGTTGCTGTAAAGTATTATGCCATTACAGGTGGAGGACTCGCTCCGCGATCTCCTGGGTACGGCCCTGGTTCCAGTACTGGGTGCCGATGTAGCCGCAGGTACGGCGGGCAACGTGCATCTTGGACTGGTCGCGGTTACCGCACTTCGGGCACTCCCAGATCAGTTTGCCGGTGGCATCTTTCTTGATCTGGATCTCGCCGTCGAAGCCGCAGATGTCACAAAAGTCGGACTTCGTGTTGAGCTCTGCGTAGAGGATGCAGTCATAGATGTGCTGCATGACCGCGATGACTGCGGGGATGTTGTCCTGCATGTTCGGGACTTCCACGTAGGAGATGGCGCCGCCGGGGCTGAGCTTCTGGAATTCGGCTTCCTTGGTCAGCTTGTCGAAGGCGTTGATGTCCTCGGTGACGTGGATGTGGTAAGAGTTGGTGATGTAGTTCTTGTCCGTGACACCGTCGATCTTGCCGAAGCGCTTCTGCAGGCACTTGGCAAACTTGTAGGTGGTGGACTCCAGCGGAGTGCCGTAGACGGAGTAGTCGATGTTCTCTTCGGCTTTCCACTTGGCACAGGCATCGTTCAGAGCCTGCATGACCTTGAGGCCGAACTCTTTACCGACTTCGCTGGTGTGGGAGACGCCCTTCATGTAGTAGACGCACTCTGCCAGACCGGCATAGCCGAGGGAGATGGTGGAGTAACCGCCGTAGAGGAGCTTGTCGATGGTCTCGCCGGGTTTCAGACGGGCAATGGCGCCATCCTGCCAGAGGATGGGAGCGACGTCGGACGGAGTGCCGAGCAGACGCTCGTGACGGATGCGCAGAGCTCTGTGGCAGAGGTCGAGACGCTCTTTCATCAGCTGCCAGAACTTCTCTTCGTCCTGACCGGAGGAGCAGGCGACGTCGACAAGGTTCAGAGTGACAACGCCCTGGTTGAAACGGCCATAGTACTTATGGACGCCTTCCTGGAAGTTCTCAGCGTGTTCCGGGTTGCCGTAACCGTTGTCGGTGAAGCGGTCCGGAGTCAGGAAGGAACGGCAGCCCATGCAGGGGTACACGTCGCCCTTCAGTTCGAGCGCTTTCTTCTCGGAGATGTAGTCCGGGACCATGCGCTTCGCGGTGCAGCGGGCGGCAAGCTCTGTCAAGTAGAAATACTTGCCATCTTCGGTGATATTGTCATCCTGCAGGACATAGATGAGTTTCGGGAACGCCGGGGTGATGTACGCGCCGGTCTTGTCCTTGACGCCGAGGATGCGCTGGTTGAGCATGACCTCGATGACGAGAGCAAGGTCGTCCCGGACCTGGCCTTCCGGCACTTCGTTCAGGTACATGAAGACCGTGACGAAGGGAGCCTGGCCGTTGGTGGACTGCAGGGTGATGAGCTGATACTGGATGGTCTGGCAGCCGCTCTCGACTTCCTTGCGGACTTCCTTCTCGACGAGGGCCGTGAATTTGTCTTCGGGAAGGCGGACGCCGGCCTCAGCCAGTTCCTCGCCGAGACGGGCGCGGATCTTCTGACGGGTGACGTCGACGAACGGAGCCAGATGGCTCATGGTGATGGTCTGTCCGCCGTACTGACTGGACGCGACCTGAGCGACGATCTGAGAAGCGACGGTGCAGGCCGTGGCAAAGCTCTTCGGACGGTCGATATGAGTGCCGGAGATGCAGGTGCCGTTCTGCAGCATGTCTTCGAGGTTGACAAGGTCGCAGTTGTGCATGTGCTGTGCGAAGTAGTCGGCATCGTGGAAATGGATGACGCCTTCGCGATGTGCGGTGACGATGTCTTCCGGAAGCAGGTACTTGGAGGTGTAGTAACGGCTCCACTCACCCGCCATGTAGTCTCTCTGGACGGAGAGGACGGTCGGGTTCTTATTGGAGTTCTCCTGTTTGACCTCTTCATTGTCGCGCTCGACAACACCGGCGATCTTCTGGTCGATGTTGCTCATCTTACGCATTTCATTGTGTTTGTAACGGTAAGTGATGTAAAGTCTCGCGACTTTCGTCTTACCGGTGCCCATGAGGGCGTCTTCGACCTTATCCTGGATCTCTTCAACGGAAAGGTCGCGGCCGGCATTGCGGGCATCCTTTTCGATACCGGAGACAATGTCGATGATCTGCTGCTCGGTCAGACGCTCACTGAGGATACCCTCTTCGTTGTTGGCCTTGATGATCGCGGCAGCGATCTTGTTGCCGTCGTACGGCACGCGTTCCCCCGAACGCTTCATGACACACACTTTGACGTCTTCCGTCTCCATGTTGCCATCGAGATGCTCATTATAGTACATCATAGCTCAATTTCCTCCATAACACACAACAAAACCCTAGATATTGTGCTGTTTTTTCGTTCGCATTCCATTATACCGCAAGATATAGATTTCGCAAGAACAAATTATACCTAAAATGCACAATATCTGGGGCCTAATGACCACAATATGTTGTGTTTCACGGAGAAACCCTACGCAACGGCGCATGTTTCACGCTGTGGCGATTTATCTTATATAAAGATATAAATTTTTTCTTTACATTTTAGAGTCATCATAGATGGCTCTGGCGCCGCCCACATATTTGGGCCGGCGGCGGGCGCAGATAAGAGGCGCGTCCCCGATATGGTCGACGGAGATGCGCAGGGGCACGACGACCGGGTGGATGTGCATGCCGATGAGCGTGGCGCCGATATCCATGCCGGCAGAGGCCTGCGCGCCAAGGTCTTCGACGACCACCGGATGCGCCATGCGTTCATAGGCGACCGTCGCGAAGGCGCCGCCCGCGTGGTTCGGCTGCGGGATGGCGTTGACCTCTTCGAGATGGTACGCGTCCACCGTCTCCTGCTCGACGACGAGCGCGCGGTTCAGGTGTTCGCAGCACTGAGCGGCCAGACGGATGCCGGCCGGTTCCAGTACACTCTGAATCCCTTCATACAGTGCGCCGGCGATGTCGGTGTTGGTATGGGTGCCGATCTTCTCACCCATGACTTCGCTCGAGGAGCAGCCGACGACGAACAGGTCACCCGGTCTCAGCCGCGATGCCTCCAGGACTTCCTTTGCGGCAGACGCTGCCGCCGTTCTGATTTCACCAAGTTCCATGAGAATAGCCTCCTCGTTCTTTCTGACGGTATTTTACCACGAACGGTCGTTTCATTCCACCTTAACGACCGTCCATCGCGAATTTCTGACCGTTCATCGCGAACCTCTTCCCTTTTGGGCCGGAACCTCGTAAGATGAGAACGCCCGAACCCCAGAAGGAGGAGTCCTATTTGTTTGCAGAAACTTTGAAAGAACTCAGGAACGCACAGAACCTGACCCAGACGGAACTCGCGAAGATCATCGGGGTCAACCTGAGGACCCTGCAGAATTATGAGCTGGGGGTCTGTCTTCCGAAGAGCCCCATCACCCTGAACCGCATTGCCGCCTACTTCAACGTGCCCCTGCAGAGCCTCGTCAAAAGCGATGACTTTTACCGGCTGCTCGCGTCGGAGAAAAAAGAGAGCGGCCGGGACCAGGACCGGAAGGAACTGTACCGGCTCATGCAGGAGATCACCGCGCTCTTCGCCGGCGGGCAGCTCTCCCCGAGCGACCGGGAACTGTTCCTCGACGCCATGACCGAGCTGGTCCGGGAGTCCTATGACCGCTGACCGGGTCCGGGAACTGAAGCAGCTCATCGCCGACCTGAAGGAACGGTACGGGTTTGACGAAGACCGACCCGACCCCGTGGCACTGGCGGAGGCGATGCACGTCCGTGTCCGCTACTTTCCCCTCGGAGGGCTCAAAGGCTTCTACCTCGTGCTGAATGACATCCCGTTCATCGCCATCGACCGGGACCTGCCGGAGGAGATCCAGCGGGTCGTCTGTGCCCACGAACTGGGCCACCACCTGCTCCACCATGAGGAGGCGGCGCGGGGGTTTTACGACGACTATGACCTCTACCGGATGGAGAACCGGTTCGAGCGGGACGCCAACCTCTTCGCAAGCCTCCTGCTCCTCCCCGACCGGGCGGTCGAGGAGTTCTGCCGCCCCGAGAACCGGGGCCTCTCGGTCCGAGAGGCGGCCCGGCTTCGGAAGACGACGGAGGAGCTGTTCGCCATCCGGCTCAGTGCCGAGGGCATCGACACCGGCGTCCGGTTCAGCCGCTTCCCGTCCGGATGAAGGACTCGCCCACATGGACGAAGTACGCGGCGGCATCGTGGTCCCAGGCGAACTCCTGCGCCTCCTTTCGGAAGACTTCGAACTCTGCCTCGTTCATGCTCTTCTCCGTGAAGAGGTAGATGACCGCGTAGTTCGGGTTGTCGAAGACGACGACGGAAGGCGTGTCCGGCCGGGGTTCCTTCCCAACAGCCAGCGCTTCCATCCCCTGTTCCCGAAACCGGTCGACGAGACAAAGGCGCAGTTCATCGCTGCTCGATTCGAGGGTGGCCCGAAGGACCGCTTCAATGGTCCGTTCTTCTTCGAGATACATATCAGATTCCTTTCCGGCACGCGTGCGTGTTCTGTTTTCCCGGGTGACTCCATTATAAATGCAGGATTCGTAAAAAACGGGTCCCCGGTCATGAGCGGTCGGTTTTCTTCACCGAACGGTCGTTATGGCGCAAAAAAATTCGTATGGTTTGTTCGAAACCATACGAATTCTTTTCTTTGTCTGATTCAGGCGATGTGCAGCAGCACGGTCGCCAGTTTGAAGTACGTGATGAGCGCGATGGCATCGACCAGCGTCGTGATGAAGGGAGACGCCATGACGGCGGGATCGAGGCCGGCTTTGTCTGCCAGCATCGGCAGCGTGCAGCCGATGATCTTCGCGACGAGGACCACGAGGACCAGCGTCAGGCAGACGACAAGGGCGACCATGAGCGCCAGCTTGTCGATCAGCAGCAGCTTGATGAAGTTGGCGGCCGCCAGCGTGATGCCGCAGAGGACCGCGACGCGGATCTCCTTCCAGATGACACGCAGTACATCGCGGAATTCCACATCGCCCAGGGACAGGGCACGGATGACCGAGACGCTTGCCTGGGAGCCGGAGTTGCCGCCGGTGTCCATGAGCATCGGGATGTAGGCGGTCAGGACCACGAAGGTGGCGAGGGCGTCCTCGAACTTCGTGATGATGGCACCGGTGAAGGTGGCGGAGATCATGAGGAGCAGGAGCCAGGGCATCCGGGCCTTGTAGGTCTCAAAGATGCCGGTGCGGAGGTACGGTTTGTCGGTCGGCGTGATAGCGGCCATCTTTTCGATATCTTCCGTAGCCTCTTCCTGCAGGATGTCGATGACGTCATCGACCGTGACGATACCGACGAGGCGGTCTTCCTTGTCGACGACGGGTACGCTCAGAAGGTCGTAGTGTTTAACGACTTCGGCCACTTCTTCCTGGTCATCCATGGTGCGGACGAAGATGAGCTGTTTGTCATCGTCCATGATGTCCCGGATGAGGGTGTCCGAAGAGTGGTAGATGAGGTCGGCCAGTTCGATGGTCCCGATGAGGTGCCGGGTGGCATCGATGCAGTAGACCGTGTAGATGGAGACTTTGTCCTCACCGGTGGCACGGATGTAACGGATGGCATCCCGCACCGTCATGCTGTCGTGCAGGGTGATCATTTCGTTCGTCATGATGCTGCCGGCGGAGTCCTCCGGGTAGTTGAGGAACGTGTTGATCTCTTTGCGGGTGTCTGCGCTCGTGACCTTCAGGACTCGGGTGACGACGTTGGCCGGCACCTCTTCGAGGAAGTCGACCACGTCATCGAGGTACAGGTCCTCGACGAGGTTGCGCAGTTCCTTATTGGTGATGCTCGCGACGATGCTCTCCTGGTTGTCGGCTTCGAGGTAGGAAAAGACCTCGGCGGAGATGTCCTTCGGGAGGATGCGGAACACCTTGATCATGTCTTTCGGTTCCAGCTCCTCGAGGAAGTCCGCAATGTCGACCTCGTTCCATTCGGAGAGCTCTTTGCGCAGACCGGAGAAGTCCCCGGCCGCCAGCATGGCGAGCTCTGCTTCGTAAGTTCTTTCTTCCATAATGAATGCCCCCTGTCATCCGCGCGCGCGAAGACAGAGGGCACTGTTTTTCCTGTTTACAAGGTCAAGTGTCCTGACGGGCGCCGGATGCTGTTCGGTTGTTGACGGATGTGCACAAGTGATAGCTACTATCCGGAACGTCCATACAGTTCACTTCCTTTCTTTATTTCTTGAACTGGTAAAAGCCGATCTTCTTCATCGCCTTGTTCAGGGTCTTCGAAGAGACATAGTTTGCCTTCTCGGCGCCTTCCTTCATGCACTGCTCGAGGTAGGCACGGTCGGAGGAGACGCGTTTGAACTCAGCCTGCAGCGGTTCGAGGGACGCGATGACCGCATCGGCCACAGCGTTCTTGAAGTCGCCATAGCCTTTGCCGGCGAACTCGGCTTCGATCTGCTCGTTGGTAAGGCCGGTGACGCAGGAGTAGATGGACATGAGGTTGTTGACCCCGTCCTTCCCCTCTGCATAGCGGACACAGGCTTCCGAGTCGGTGACGGCGGAACGGATCTTCTTCGCGATGACGTTCGGCTCGTCGAAGATGGAGACGTAGGACTTCGGGTTCGGGTCGGACTTGCTCATCTTCTTCGTCGGGTCGGTGAGGCTCATGATGCGGGCACCGGTGTCCCGGATGAGCGGCTCGGGAATGGTGAACACATCGCCATAGAGGCCGTTGAACCGGTTCGCGATGTCCCGGCAGATCTCAAGATGCTGTTTCTGGTCCGCGCCGACCGGCACATAGTTCGCCTGGTAAAGCAGGATGTCGCCGGCCATAAGGGCGGGGTACGAGAACAGACCGACGTTGACGTTGTCCGCGTGCTGCTTCGACTTGTCCTTGAACTGGGTCATGCGGGACATCTCACCGAACTGGGTGTAGCAGTCGAGGATCCAGCCCATCTGGGCGTGGGCCGGGACCTGGCTCTGGACGAAGAGGATGTTCTTCTCCGGTTTCAGGTCAAGGGCCAGGAGCAGCGCGTACATGTCGCTGACCTGTTTGCGGAATTTCTGAGGGTCCTGACGAACGGTGATGGCGTGCAGGTCGGCAACGCCGAAGGCACATTCGAACTCATCCGCGATGTCGCTCCAGTTCTTGAGAGCGCCGAGGTAGTTGCCGAGGGTCGGGATGCCGCTCGGCTGGATGAGGCTCAGGACGCGTTTCTGTTTTTCTTCCATTCGAATTATTCTCCAATCATTTCCTTGGCGACTTCGCCGAGGAGTTTTAAGCCTTTCTCGATGTCCTCGTTGGTGGGGGTCGAGAAGTTGAGGCGGATATACTGCGTGCTGCCTTCGGGGTCCGCGAGGAACGCGGTGCCCGGGACGACGGCGACTTTCTTTTCGACGGCCTTCGCACAGAAGTCCATCATCGGGAGCCGGTCGTCGAGTTTGCACCAGACGAAGAGGCCGCCCTCGGGACGGACGTAAGTGACATAGTCGCCGAGTTCGCTGTCGATGAGGTCGCACATGAGGTTGAGCTTTTTGCGATAGATGCCGTGCATCTTTTCGACATGGGCTTCGAGGTCATATTCCTTCAGCCAGTGGTAGACGAGCAGCTGGGAGAACATGACGTTGTGGACGTCCTCCGTCTGCTTGCCGACCGTCATCTTGGCCAGGATGGGAGCCGGACCGCTCGTGTAACCGACGCGGATGCCGGGGGCGATGACTTTCGAGAACGTACCGGCATAGACGACGCGGCCCTCTTCGTCGAAGGTCTTGATGCAGGGAAGGTCTTCACCGGCGACCCGTAAATCGCCATAGGGGTTGTCTTCCAGGACGATGATGTCGTACTTGCAGGCGAGGTCGTAGACCGCTTTTCTCTTTTCGAGAGACATGGTGCAGCCCGCCGGGTTCTGGAAGTTCGGGATGGTGTAAAGGAAGCGGATCTTGTCGTCTGACTTCAGCGTTTCCTCCAGGGCTTCGATGTTGATGCCGTCTGCGTCGACGGGCACGCCGCGCAGGTTGACACCGTAGGAGCGGAACGCGTTGAGGGAGCCGATGAAGGACGGGTCCTCGACGGCGATGGAGTCGCCCTCATTGCAGAGGACCTTCGTCAGGAGTTCCATGATCTGCGTGGCACCGCTCGTGACGATGAGCGAGTCGAAGTCTTTGCCGATATTGAGACGGCGCTTCAGCATCGCTTTCAGTTCGTCGATGAGGGGCTGGTAACCCTCGGTCACACCGTACTGAAGGGCAAGGATGGGCTCGTTGTCGAGGATCTCTTTGCCGATCTTCCGGATGTCGTCCACCGGGAACGCTTCGGGGGCCGGGTTTCCCGCCGCCAGCGAGATGACTTCAGGGTCTGCCGTGGACTTCAGGATCTCGCGGACCACGCTGGGTTTGAGGCTCGCGATCTTGTCAGAAAACGTATATTCCATTGGTATGGTTCTCCCTTCCAGGGGTTTTTATCAGATAAAGAGGACGTCGAAGAGCATCCACATGGTGATCTCCATGGCGATGTACAGGTTCTCGGACCCGCCTCCGCTGCCGGCCACGACCATGGCCGCGTGCATGAGGCGGACGGTCTTGGAATAGCGCGGGACGATGCCCTTGTACATGTCTTCCTTCGACAGGAAGTTGTCGACGTCGATGATGTCCTGCGCGACCTCCTCGATGTCCTGGGGCAGCATGGCGGCGAGGCCCAGCATGGGGATCTGGTACTCTTTGCCGTACTTGCGTCCGTGGTCCGAAAGAAGGCCATAGAGCCGGGTGAATCGGTCGCATTTTTCTTCGGGAGCGCCGTCGGCCAGCGAGAGGACACGACTCAGGGCCTGCAGGCTCTTCGGGTCGAGTTCGTGGGCCGCGAGCAGTTTGGCACAGGCCTTGGCGTCGGCGGTCACCACTTCCCGTTCTTTTCCGGAACGGACCAGCAGGAGCGACAGCAGGATGTCGCCGCCGGACGTCAGGATGCGGCGTCTCTTTTTGAGCGCGTTGTAGATGTCCGCCGCCTGCCGGGTGATCTCTTCCCAGCGGCTCTGGTCCTCTTCCTCATTGAGGACGATGGCGGCCAGGGCCACGTAGTCGGGGACGGCCGGGAAGTAACGGCGCACGAGGTCGCGGGCATCTTTCAGCCGGTCGTACATCGCCTCCGGGTCATCGCTCATGGAGAGCAGGGAGATGATGACGAGGGCGGAAGTCCCCGAGAAGTCGGAGAACAGTCCCGCTTTTTTGATGAGGATGCGCTCACATTTCTTGAGCTTTTTGAGGTCCGGTTCGATGCCCCGTTCGACGAACATCTCGGCACACACCGGATAGGCGTACATGCTGAGCAGCGGCTGCACACGGGAGATCGTTTTCTGAGCGGAAACGAACTGTTCCGCAAGCCGTTCCAAAGACTGTTTCATCTGGTCTGCCACCTTCCTCGTGGTATTCTACTGCCGGGTCCGACAGGTGTCAATCGTCAAGACACTTCGGGGGCTCCGCCGCAAGTTCTGCCTGCCGGGCGGCCAGGCGCGATACCTTGTCGGCGACCCACCGCGCGAAGTCTTCGGGCGGGATGGGCTTCTCCTGGGAGAGCCAGAGCACGAAGTAGTCGAAACACATGTTGGAGATGTGCGAGATGTAGAAGTGGAAGAGCTGTTCCCCTTCGAGGATGTCCTTGAAGTCCCGCACGACGACCGAGTGGATCTGCCCGATGCAGTAGCTTCGGAAACTGTGTTTTCCCTTGTAGAGGAACGCGTAGAGGTAGAACCGGCGGTCACCGGCCAGCCCTTTGCACAGCTCCGGGAAGTAGTCCCACACGGTCCAGTCGGCCGGCAGCTCGAAGTTGACGACCGGGTCCCTCTGGTAGATGGTATCGATGACTTTGTACTTGTCAACGAAGTAGCGGTAGAAATTCCGGCGGGAGATGCCGGCGTGTTCACAGATGTCTGTGACGGAGATCTTGTCGATCGTCATCTGCCGCATCAGGTCTTTCGTGCTCTCGACGATGACCGTCTCTGTGCTGTTGTTGGCCGCCATGAAGAGCACCCCTTTCCCGGAAAATAATTACATATTATTGTATAATATACAAAGAGGGTTTGACAAGGAGAAAATAGACGGGTAGAATGCGCTTGTAGGGGCCCCGCCCCAAGGAAAACGAGAGGAGATACACTATGTCGGAAGAAAAACGCCCCCTGACGGAAGAAGAGCTGCCGGAGACCTCGGTCCTGTCGGATGAACAGCTGTCGGAAAACGCGAGACGCAACCGGGAGATCCTGAGAAAAACCGCCACCATCGAGCGGGCCATCCTCATCGCCCTGACCATCGCGTTCCTCATCGCCATCGCGGTCATGGGCATCAAGCTGCTGTAATGGTTTCCAGAAAATTATCTTAAATTACCCTTAAATTATCGGACAGATGCACTTTAGTTTGTACGTGTATAGTCGTTTCGTACAAAAAACAAAGTGCATTTTTGTCGTTTCCCCTAATGACAGGGATTTGTTTCTCCGCTTATAATATCGATGAATTCAATAGGAGAATTCAGATAGGGGAAACAGAAACAAGGCAGACGAGCTATCGTCTGCCTTGTTTCTTTCTTGTGTGTGATGTTTTGAGAAAGGAGTTCGGAAGGATCTTGTCAATCGATCGTAATGCTCTTTTTACTTTCGATCTCTTTGATCTGTTTCTTCGGAAGTTCGAGGGTCAGGACACCGTCGACATACTTTGCGGTAATGTTGTCGTCGTCCACTTCGGAAAGGTCGAAGGACCGCTTGTAGGAACCATAGGTCCGTTCTCTGCGGATGTATCTTCCCTTCTTGTCCTCGTCTTCCTTCTCTTCGTTGCGTTCGGCCGAAATGGTCAGGATGCCGTCCTCCACATCGATCTGGATGTCATCTTTTTTGAAGCCTGGAAGGTCTGCTGTCAGTTTGTAGAAGTCCCCTTCGTCGGTCACGTCAGTGCCGAAAGCGGCGACTGCGGTCGTGGCATTCGAGAAGATGGGATCTCCGAAAAAGACTTTGTCCAGTTTCGTGAAAGGATCGAACGGATCGTAAGACGTGAGCCAATTGCAATTTCTGTTCATCATAGCTGATACCTCCAAGTAAGTCTGTGACTTAAAAACTTCTGGCCCATGTGGGGATGAGCTCGGTTTCGGGTCAGTGAAAACCGGAGGGTCTGTCAGTGGCTGTACTCTTTTTTCCTTCTGACAACTCTTATTATAGTCATTCTTTTCCGGAATGTGTGAATAAACTGTTAAGTTTTAGCACTTCTTTTCTGCGAGTGCTAATATGGCAATTTATTTTTCGAATTCAGAACAATAGAGGCTGTTCACAATTTCCACTTTTTTTCTTTTCTGTACGCTCGTATAATAGATACACATTTTTAAAGACTACCGAAACAGGTGAACATAGATGAACAAAAAAAACCTTTCCATCCTGCTGGCCCTTGCCATGGCCGTCATCGCGGTCGTCGCGGCCGCCTGCACCACTGAAGAGACCGAGCTCAACACCGTGACCGCCGCCGGCGACGACTTTGAGTATACGCTTCAGGCAGGGAAACTGGAGTTCAACGCGAGTGAGCTCTCCCCCGACGCGCCCTTCGATGTCACGCTCTCCATCAAGTATACCGGAGACCAGGACAGCATCGACGTCTGGTGTGTCGACGACCTCGGTTCCATCAGCATGGAAGATGAAAACGGTCAGGCGCTGCTCGCCGACGAGTTCCATTCCCGTGCCACGAGCCGTGTCACCCTGAAGAGGGGCGAACCCTATGTCATCCGCTGGACCGGCGCCGACGAGTACAAGGAGTACGGCGGCATCCCCGCCGGAGACTACAAAGTGGTCGCCTACCTCAACTTCTCCACCGACCAGAACTATGAGTCCATCCAGGAAAACACACTGGACCTCACCATGCAGGTGAAGTAAATCGCCAACGAAAACACAAAAGACCTCCGAATCTCTTCGGAGGTCTTTTTTCATGCGTCAGGAATGACGGTCTTTGATGATGGCGAACGCTTCATCGGCGATCTCGATGGTCTCTTTGATGTCTTCGTCCGAGAGAGACGCGTTGATGAAGTGGTTGTGGTGGTTCGTGATGAAGATGCCGCGTTTGACACATTCCGCGACCCACTCCTGGTGGAGCATCAGGCTCGGGTCATCGGCGATCCGCAGGTAGAAGAGGGACGGGATGCCGGTGACGTGCAGGTCATAGTCATATTTCTTCGCGGTCGCGAGCAGGCCGTCTTTCAGTTTCTGGCCCTTGTCGATGAGCAGCTGCGGACAGCCGATGCGCTTCATCTTCTCGATGCAGGCGATGCCGGCCGCGAAGGGCACGGCGCTCATCCAGTAGGAACCGGTGAAGGACAGCGAGCTCATCGCGTTCATCATGTGCTTCTTGCCGCAGATGGCGGAGACGTTGTAGCCGTTCGCCAGCGCTTTACAGAAGCAGATGAGGTCGGCTTCGAACCCGAAGTAGTGGTCGGAACCCGCGAGGTCCATACGGAAGCCTGCGCGGACGTCGTCCACGATGAGGACGGTGCCGGCATTGTCGCAGAGCTTGCGGACCTTGGCCCAGAAATCTTTCGCCGGGAAGATGTTGTCGGCAAAGTTTCCGTGCATGTAGGGCTGCGCGATGACCGCCGCGATCTCGTCCTTGTTATCCTCGAAGGCCTGAGCAAGCTGATCGTAGTCGTTCCAGTCGACATAGATGTTGTTCTCGACATCTTCCGGAATGACACCGGCGTAGTCGACCTTCTGGGTCCAGGGCGATACACCGTGGTAATAGCCCTTGAAGAAGACGAGTTTCTTGCGATGGGTATGGGCTCTTGCGCACATGACGGCGCCGGTCGTGGCATCGTTGCCGTTCTTCGCAAAGAATGCCCAGTCCGCGCTGGCGACGGTGTCGACCAGCAGGTCGGCGAAGTCGATCATGATGGGGTTCGGAAGCGTCGTGCAGTCGGAGATAGCTCTCTGTCTGGCGGCAGCTTCATCGACATCGGGGTCGTTGTACCCGAGGATGTTCGGGCCGTAGGCGCACATGTAGTCGATGAACCGGTTGCCGTCGAGGTCCCAGAGGTAGCTGCCCTGGGCTTTCTGTGAGTAGAGCGGGAACGCTTCGATCGGGATGTAGCAGCCTTCCGCCGGGCCCTGATGACCGTAGATACCGGAGGGGATCACTTCACAGGCATGAGCGAACGCTTCCCGACTTTTGGGAAAATCATATACTTTATGCATGTTCTCTCCTCCTTTAAGTCAAATAGAGCGCGACGCGGTCCAGGATGCGGTTGACATTGTCGACCTGGGAGATCATGCCGCGGATGCGGACGTCGCCCTTGCCGATGGATGCCACGGCATTGATGTTCCCGTCGAACAGGTCTCTCGCGACATGGATGTCCTTGAACTCCATGCAGCTCGTGTAGTTGTCGCCCGGGTCCTCGTGGAGTGCCGTCAGCACGTGGTCCTTCGCCTCGATGGCAGCGGCGGGGCCGCCGCCGATGGCGACCTTGATGGCGCCGTCCGTGATGTAGCTCGCGGAGAATTTACCGATCTCGTCATGGTCGCCGATCTGAGCGAGGGCTTCCACGATGAGGTGGAACATGAGGATGGTGCTGGTCTCAAAGAACTTCGGGTCCTTCAGCGCCGAGGGTTCCGGCTGGAGGTAGTTCGTCAGGATGTCGGTGAGCTTCGTGAAATTCTTCAGAAGGAAGCCGATCTTGGTGAAGCCCTTCGAGGGGATGGGCGTGGTCGTGCCGTCGATGAGCCCGTTGAACTTCTCGGGAGAAGAGAACGGGAGTTTGACGTCACAGTTGTCGACGCCGTCGACGAAGCAGCATTTTCCGTCTTTGAAGACGAGGGTGGCGGCAGGACCGTCTTTCACGTCGAAGCCGATCGAGACGTCTTTGCCGTCGATGAGTTTCTTGGCCTCGGGCACCATCTCACAGAGACGCGGGATGGAGCCGAGGATGGCGTGCAGATTGATATACGATAACGTTTTTGCATCCATGATACTGTCCTCACTTGGCGTAGCCGCCGACATGCATCATCATGTCGCCGATCTGGACACCGAACTCCGGTCCGCCTTCCATGATGAGCTGCGAATTGGCGGTCATGTCGAACATGTCACCGATGTCGAGCAGGATGAGCAGGGCGGATTTCGGCGTATCGAATTTCATGGTAAAGAAGGGTTTCGCTCTCGGATAGGCACCGCGGCCGGCCTTGGAGCGGCCTTCCTTGATGCGCAGATATGCGGTCGTTTCGGGGAAGCCTTCGACGCTCCACTGGTAGCAGCGGTCCGGAGAAGCCTTGACCCATTCACTGATCTTCGGCTCGCCCATCTTGTTGAGGGCGGAGATGCCGGAGGACAGCAGGTAGAAGTACAGTTTGCAGAGCAGGACCTGCGTCGTCTCGTCTTCCGGAGGCTGTTCCATGTTGAGGAGCGAAGACATCTTGAGAAGGACCTGCATGAACAGGATGAATTTCTTGAGGTTGCCGATCTTGAAGGCCGGCAGTTTCATCATGTCGCCCTTCATGAAGGCATTCATCTTCTCCATGGAGGAGAAGGCCAGTTCGGCATCGATCTTGCCGTCGCCGGAATAGGGTTCGAGGCAGACCTTGGTCCACTCGCCGTTCTCGACGTGGAAATGGACCGCGTGTTTCTCGCCGTCCGCCATGGCCGAGACCTGGTAGATGGCGTCGACGCCCTTGAACTGTTTATGAAGCGACGGGACGTCTGTCGCGATGACTTTCAGGAGCGGAAGCGCCGCCGCCTGGAAGACTTTGTTGGTATACAGAGTTTCGTTGGTAGGCATACTGGTCGCTCCTTTCTTAATACTCATCTTTCCAGCTGAGGTCGGTGTCGAAGTCGACGTCGATCAGTTTGGAAATGGTGTCGCAGATGCCGTTGGCATCGATGCCCGCCATGGCCAGGAGGTCTTCCTGCAGGCCGATGGTCGAGAAGGAATTGTCGTGGCCGAGCATCTTGAACTTGCAGGGTTTGCCGGCTTCGGCGATGACTTCCGCGACGGCGGAGCCGAGACCGCCCTGTGTGACGTGGTCTTCCGCCGTGACGATGACACCGGTCTCATCGATGGCTTTGAGGATGGCTTCCTTGTCGAGGGGCTTGATGGTGTGCATGTTGAGGACACGGACGTTCAGACCGGCGTCCGCCTTGATCATGCGGGCAGCCTGCATCGCCTCAAAGACACAGGACCCGCAGGCGATGATGGTGAGGTCGTTGCCCTCCTTCATCGTGGTCGCCTTGTCCCACTCAAAGGGAACGTCCTGAACGTTCGGATAGATGACCTGGTCGAACCCGCGGTTGATACGGATGTAGACCGGGCCGGGGATGTCATAGGCCGCCTTGACCGCGTGGAAGGTCTCCGCGCCGTCGCAGGGGTTGATGACGGTGAAGTTCGGCAGGGAACGCATGACCGCGAGGTCGATGATGCAGTGGTGGGTGGAGCCCGCCTGGCCGAACGAAGTACCGGCGTGGGTACCGATGATCTTGACCGGGACATTCATGTAGGCGATATCTGTGTGGATCTGGTCGAGGGACCGGGCCGCCGCGAAAATGGCAAAGGTGGACGCGAAGGGAACGAGACCGTTCTTCGCGAGACCGGCGGCGATGCCGAACATGTTCTGTTCCGCGATACCGACATTGTAGAAGCGGTCCGGGAATTCTTTTCCGAACACGCCGATCTTGGTGGACTTGGCAAGGTCAGCCGTCAGACCGACGACTTCGGGATGTTCTTTGCCGAGTTCGACAAGAGCCAGACCGTAACACTCCGCCGTGGAGAGTTTGGTCGTATCGAGGCTTGTGTATACCATTCCTCCCATAACTTAACCCTCCTTTTCCGCGCGGGCGACACGTTTCTGATAGTACTCGTCGAGAGACGCGTGCGCTTTTTCAAACATTTCATCGGAGAAGGAACCATAGTGCCAGGTGTAGTCCCCGGCGATGAAATCGATGCCTTCGCCCTTGATGGTGTCCATGATGATGGCCGTCGGTTTCGTGCCGCCGTTTTTGTGGTTGGCGATCGCTTTCTCGATGGCATCGTTCAGTTCTTTCATGTTATGGCCGTCGACCCGCAGGACGTCAAAGCCGAACGCTTTGAACTTGTCGTCGACAGGCTCGATGTTCATCTCATCCTTGACCTGGCCGTCGATCATCAGTTTGTTGTTGTCGACGAGCACGACGATGTTGGAGAGTTTGAACTGTGCGGCGCTCATCGCGGCTTCCCAGTTGGAGCCTTCGTTGAGTTCCCCGTCGCCGGTCATACAGTAGACCATGTAGTCTTTTTTGTTCTGCCGTCCAGCCAGTGCGATGCCGACCGCCAGGGACAGTCCGTGTCCGAGGGAACCGGTCGAGACGTCGCAGCCGCGAACTTTGTTGCAGTCGAGGTGCATGCCGATCTTCGCGCCGGTCAGGTTGAAGATGTGCAGTTCCTCCTCCGGCATATAGCCGAAATCCACGAGGACGGGAGCATACGCGATGGCGGCATGGCCCTTCGAGAGGACGAACCGGTCACGGTCTGCCCAGTCGGGGTCTTTCGGATCCAGTTTCATGAAACGATGATAGAGGATCGTCAGAGCATCCAGCGCGGACATACCTCCGCCGATGTGTCCGGACCCGCCCCATGCGACCGTCTTGACGGTCAGGTGACGCAGGTCGTTTGCCTTCTTTTCGAGACGAAGCCATTCCTGTTTGTCGAACGGCTTGTAGTCAGCTGGCATAGATTTCATTCTCCTTTCTTTTGATAGTCTCACAAATGTTCGAACCACTTTTAGTGTAGTGCATAAAAAGTTATTCCGTCAAGAAAGGATTTTGTTAATTGTGCGCATAAGTTGGCGATTTCTACTCCTTTGAGACTCCGCCTCTCCCCTTTCTCTCCCGGGGAGAGAGGCGTTTTTCGGAGCAGTAGGGTGCTCTCTTCCGTACATCGCCGTAGAATGGAAGCACACCACACGACCTGAAAGGAGGTCTTTCCCTTGGAAATGACTGCTGGCGCCAGACTGCGCGCGCCCCGTGTCCCGCTGGACGCCCGGGCTCTTCCGGACTATACCCGGGGCGAGGAGATCTTCAATATGGTGAGCCACATCGTCGGCAGCGCGTTCGCGGTCGGGCTCCTGGTTTTCTGCGTCCTTCGTTCCGCGTTCCACCACAACGGCTGGGGCGTCGTGACCGGCTCCATCTTCGGCGCGTCCATGATCCTGTGTTATGTCATCTCGAGTGTTTACCACGGGCTCATCCCGAAGACCGAAAAACTCATCCGGAGCAAGAAGGTCATGCAGGTCCTGGACCACTGTGACATCTACTTCCTCATCGCGGGCACCTACACGCCCATCGCCCTGACAGGGCTTCGGGAGACCCATCCCGGCCTCGCCTGGTCCACCTTCGGCATCATGTGGGGCGTCTGTCTCCTCGGCACGGTGTTCACGGCGATCGACCTGCACAAGTACGGGCCGCTCTCCTATGCCTGCTATTTCATCGCGGGGTGGAGTGCGCTCATCTCGCTCTATGCCATCGGCAAAACGTACGGTACGCTGTTCGTACTGTTCCTGCTGGCGGGCGGCATCGCGTATACGTCGGGCATGGTCTTCTTCGTTCGCCAGACGAAGGGGTACCGGTACAGCCACTCGGTGTTCCACCTGTTCATCCTCGCGGGCAGTGTCCTGCACGCGGTCCCCGTCATCCTCTGGTGCATGTAAGTTTTGACAAGCGAAGACCTCCCCCTGTATACTGGCCTCAAGAGACCGGACAGAGGGAGGTTTTGTCATGCTGGAAACGAAACGGCTCGTGCTGCGCCCCTGGGAGAAGTCTGACGCGGAGGCGCTCTACGCGATTGCCCGGGACCCGAAGGTCGGACCGGCCGCCGGATGGAAGCCCCACAGGAACCTCGCGGAAAGCTACAAGATCATTGGCGATATACTGATCGCACCCGAGAACTATGCCATGACGCTGAAGGAGATCGGTGAGCTCATCGGTTCCATCGGCTTCCAGTTCCCCGGACAGAGCAAACTGCCGCTCAGCCAGGACGAAGCGGAACTCGGCATCTGGATCGGCGTCCCCTACTGGGGGAACGAGTACGGTCTGGAGGCGTCGGAAGCGGTCATCCGGCACGGGTTCCGGGACCTGGGACTCACGAGGATCTACGTTACCTCCTTTACCAGCAACGAAAACTCGGAACGGCTGCAAGAGAAGCTCGGCTTCCGGTACCGCAGGACCATCGAGGAGTACTACTGCCCCCAACTGGAGGAGTACCGAGCAGTGAACCTTCGGGTGGTGGTGAACCCGGAGCTGGAGATCTGAGGCGACACTTCGGTCAGAAACATAGTCGCGCTGCTTCCGTCGGACCCCTCCGTCGCATCGCTCC